>Ga0307514_10000248_pt1 | contig 139747 bp, 134 predicted proteins | sample 16_EM_MG_FD_203088 | JGI IMG/M metagenome (GOLD analysis project Ga0307514, IMG submission 203088) | Populus trichocarpa ectomycorrhiza microbial communities from riparian zone in the Pacific Northwest, United States - 16_EM | ecosystem: Host-associated > Plants > Roots > Unclassified...
AAATGAGAGTGCGGCATGTGGCTATCGGCCGAAGAAAGGCATAAACATCGCCAGGCATTGTGTAAACGGCTACTGCATAACTGCAACCCCTGCGAAGAGTGTAACATACGTGTCGTTCTGATGGTGCGTATACGTCACCATATTCCGGACACAAAGTAAAGAAAGCCTGACGCCGGAGCGGCGAGCGTAATATACAACGCGACGCGTTGCAAGAACAAGAGGCATGGTATAATAGCCGCCGCAAGGGAGGTATGCAACGCGACCTGTCGCTTGGGCAACTGGTCGCATCTTATTCTCCGTCAGAGGGTACGAGGTTCCGCCAGAGCCGTCAAAGCTGTCCTGAATACCCGGGTGTGTCAGACGGAAACTAGAGTTGTTGCTGATGCTTTTCAATTACCTTACTTAAACCACCAAAAATTGTTGACACTCCATTGATGCTTATATTAATGCAATATCCATTTATAATCTGCTGCCATTGATAATTGGATTCATCATTACATAACCTTGTTGGCCGCCTTACTACCAGATCGAGACATGGCCCTTTGGGAAAAGTGAGCCCAATAATATTCTTGCACTGGTTGCCATCATCACATTCAAATTTATACATCTTGCGAAATGATTTATTTTTCCTGCTATACATCTGTTTATTAACAAATATTTACATGTAACTGCTCAATAATCTCCCATAATATATCTCTAAATGACATTCTCGGTGAAACAACATAAACAACCTGGGAAAAATCCATTGATGCACTCTGTTCTACTTTGTTCTGTTCCCCTTATTTCTCCTCCTTTCCTTTGTATTGACTGTAATTAACACCATTTCAGCCTTTTCTTTGACCTCCATGTTGGCCAAATCAATCCAGGAACATTCAGTGAGGTACTCATATCCTGCCGCTCTGGGGTTTCATGATTCCCAATGCCATTGTCTAGCTCTAAGTCGGATTCATTGTCTGCCTTCCATTTATCTCCACTGTCATTTGAATTATCCAACTCCCCATTCGAGTTAACACAATTTTGGTTGTTCAAAATGCTTTCAGGTGCACTGTCTTGATTACTTTCAGCTTGATGGGTGTCGATTCTGTTAATACGGCAGACATTCAATACTTGAGTTCATCCTCAGGAGAGGTCCTTTGCAGAGAAAGATGGTGGCACACATGATCTTTCTGACAATTTAAATGCAGTCGCACCATTATGTTGCAAGTTTAACTTGAACACTTTGACAATCTCTTAAGTAGCTGAAATGTATCCTACAGCTGTGATTTGCTTGTTTTGAGTGTGAGATTCCTGCTGTGTAGCACATAGATTTTGGCTGCCCTGCCATGTCTCCAAAAAGTCGTGGACATTGTCCATGCTGTGCAATGTTTTTTTGTCCGCAACTCACTTCATTTCCAAGTCATCTTCAGTATTTGTTGTATCCAATAGTGGGTCATCGCCTTCCAATATCCTCCTAGTGGCATGAGCAAACTGCATTACATTAACTTTTTCGTGGAGAGTCTTCCCTGTAGTGTTGACTTTCTCCGGCTGATAACGTCTCCCCCAAGGCAAATACCTGGCCTCCACTTCCACACCATGTAGTATGATAGAGAATACATCGCGTGCCACATTAGCGAGATCAGTATACTGTCAGTGGGTTCTCTCTTATCAATGCCACCAGTTGCTGATATCCGGTATCAACAATATACAGCTAACTTCCATAGGGTCCGAGTGGCAATCTTGAAGATTTGTATCAAGGTGCCCCCAGTTCTGTGGAATTCTGACGGTGAAGTCAAAAAGAGCCCGGCAGCTGTCAATAAGCATACTGTGTTATTGCATCATCCGGGCATTATTTCAGCCATATTTTTTGACTTTAATTATTCCTCATCATTGCGGGACAAATCATGCGGATCATAAGAATATTCACGAAATCTTGAAGCTATTGCGGAGGAGAACAAATCGTTCCTCAGTATGCGTTTGTGTTCAATAATAGGCAAACATCAATGTTGGGTACAGTATTTATTTTCCAAATACTTCAGCAATGCATCCTACTATTGGATAGTATAGACAGCCTTGTCCTCATAATTAATATCTATTCCATTGTCCCACTTCCTATACAATCACAACTTCAAGAAAGGATCAAGGATGAGTGCTGAATGAAGAAGCATAACTGTTGATGCAGCAACTTTGGCATAATATCTGGCCAGCTTCTGAGGCATAAACCTTATGGTGAAGTAGAAGTCTTTCTTCCAGTGAGTCTTCTTCTTAGCTAAAGCTCGCATAACATTGTCGTTATGATTGAACATACCATTGTACACAGTAATAATGTAATACAGAGTATCTGTATGCCTTGTCAACATCCACAGGGTCCAGTACCGGACTGGCCTTGAAACCACCATGACATACTTGACGACAGTTCTTGCATTCTGTATCTTGAAATGTCGGCAGATATCAATGAATTTGGGATTCGTGAGCTACTCACGGGTAAATTCTCGCAATCAGTAGGCTTGCTCAAGCAACTCCAGTGTTATAATCCACCATGTCTTCACATCCATAATACGTAGTTCTTCGATTCATACTCTGGCTTTTTGACAGTCAATGAACTCATTTCAACAACCAGGTGTCAGTATAATAAATAGAGCAATCATTTGCTGCTATATGACAGTCAGTTTCAGGATGTTTAAAATATCTTGAAATACATACTTTATCAATTATCTTTGCTAAACCTGGTCTCATGGCCAACACCTTGTTGATTCTAGCATTGCCCTCTATAGGAAGTCTTTGACTCTTCCCAACGTCTATGCTTTCATTCCTCCGAATTGCTGATCGCCCTCATGGGCTTCCCAAGACTTGGTGAGGTCTTTTATACCCAGACTGCTCATAAATGCACCTAACGCACACTGAATTGCATGCACCATGCATGGTATGTGGTTTCTCAATGCAGGCCACTCGATTCTGGAGGTCTCAGGAGGTGATTGTAATTCCCCAGTTCTTGTGTAATTTGAGGAAGCGTTTCGAGTGGTAATTCCAAGTAAACGGCTGTCAGTAAGCTCAAGATGATCAAGAACTTCCGTCAAATGCACAGCTAACCCTGCTCCAGTATGTTGAAAGTTGACCTATCATCGTTCATTAGGTTTCAAATTAGAAAAAGAATAGGCTATAAACTTCATTGAATGCTCGTTGTACTTGTTGCAATACCCAATTTCAATCCATATAGTATGCAATGACTGACATTATTTCTAATATGTTCATAGATATCCACCCATCTAAAGCTAAACTAACTTCATTTCTTGATGCTAATTGCTTCTTAATTGCATCCACTGTCAGAGTGTATTCCCTTCAGTAAATGTTACTCAGTATGCTGTAGATGGGAGCACCAACTCGCTCTGTAATGCATTATATGACCGTCATACCTCGAGGTTTCACATAACATTCAATTGGACTGTGAGCCAAAACACATCCTAATATGAGGTAGTGATTCCTGGAGTCTTGGTGAAATTCAGCAGTTTGAATATCCTTTGCTACCAGTTTGGAGTGTTTTGTCTATCAACTCAGTTAATATAGATAAAACCTAAATGTGAAATATGAATTTACTTTGCACATTGACTATTGTGATTCCTCGACTTTCCTGCATCTTCAGTATGGCTAAAGTTAATACATCAACTGTTAATATAGTCAATTTGATAACTTTCGACTTTGTAAATTTTTTTAATTTTGCAATATGCACTATATCCAGCATGGTTTTCTCCATTGAGCTGGATACATGTTCTGATAGATGGCAAAAAACAGGATGGCAGGTGATACATATGATGGCAGGGTTGGCGGTCTCCTCCATTCCGCAGTGTAAATAGCATCTCCACAACAGCTCATGTCCAGAATTATTCCGAGCAATTGGACACATTGAACCTACATTTATAAATGTCCACATAGCAACAAATATGATTTGCAATATTAGGTTACCCAAATCACAAATAAAGACACATTAATTTTTGGATAATATCATAACCTCTAGCAATGAGGTATTTCAAGATTCTGAATCTCAATTCAGGATAGAAATTTGAATGCTGGGTAAATTGACTTGCGAGACTGTCAAAAGTAACGTTATAGTAAAGTACAAAGCTGGTTCTTAAATATTGACACCAGAGCTAAAAGCAAGAAAAATGCCAGACTTGTGTGACATTACATGCATATTTGGGAAGTGGAATACAAAGACATATTGAAAAGACTGGCCATTAATAACTCGATTTAGGAACAATGCAGTGCAGCTCATTGCTGTTTAGCTTACTGAACCCCCACAAAAACTGTTGAGCCTCTGTTGGCACTCATTTTTAGAAGGCGGTTGCGATATGGTCACAAGTATTTTTGCCCATACAGGTTGCCGATAGTTCGATTATGGGTTAATACCGTTGCATAGCCATTTCATTCTGCAAGATGTAACACCAACAGTTGTTGATGCTCTGCTGATACTTATATTTAGGAGGTAGTTGCGATACCATCAGTAGCATTTTTGCCCGTACAGGCAACTGATACTACAATTATGGGTTAACACTGTTACATAGAAATTTGATTATTTCAGATGGAAGAACAAAATTTGTTGATGCTCTGTTGACGCTCAGTTTTAAGTGGTAATAGCGATATTCTTACTACAAATTTTGCCTATAAAGGGGGCCGATACCATGATTAAAGGTTGACAACTATGCATAGCCATTTGATTAACGAAGATGATTAACCCACAATTAGTCTGAAGTACATTCAATTCTCTTTGGAGCAATTTGCCAAAAGCATGGGGCAGGTCAACTACAGTGTGTTCAACAAGTGGAGGAAAGTATGAGCGTCTGGATATCTGGAGAAGAAGAATTGGTCCGTGAGGGGGGGGCCGAACCATTTGTAACAGCTTTCAGATGGACTCCTGCAGTGGGAGACAGCTGTTGCTGTGATTTTTGGTGACATTGAAGTACTGGCTACCATTGGATAATTTTAATCATGGTGAAAGGATTTGGTGGCAGTGGGTGGATGTATTTTTGAATGAATGTGAAAGTGAAATTTGGGAGGTGAGGGGATTAGCAAGGTCTTGCTTCAAGCTGGCAGCAATGGATCTGGGAGAGTGTGTGGGCAAAAAGGCAAGAAGTCACCTTCGAGGGTAGCCAAATATGACAATCATGGTTGTGATTTGCTGTATATCAATTGTGACGATAATGCTATATTCTCCAAACCACTCCAAATGCTTGAATACCGATGTGAGGTACAGAAAGGAGCTTTTTGATTCCATCAACAAAAACAATGGCTCTAAAGTGTCATACATTCTATTATCAATGTTCAGGTACACCATAGAGCAGGACAAATTGGACATAGAGTATATGTGATTATATACACATGGGCAATTGATGAATGACCACATATATTGACAGATTTTGTACAACTGTGGCCATTGAAATGCTTTCAAGTTCAATCTTGGATACAATTGAAAAATATTTTGGTAGAAAAGAACAGAGCTACAGGTAAAGAGATTGTCAACCGCAGAATTAGATTGTCAATAGTAATCCCTGCTAGCCGTATTCAGGCTAGATGTTCACTTCTGACAATCATCAGTAATAGACTTTGAAAGATACTACAGATGGTTGAAGACAGGAGTAATAGAAGACTGGTACATAACAGAATGATACTTGCATTAATGTAAGTTCTGATTGACCAAATAGAATTGATTGTATTTTATCGATATATATTTGTTCCAATGGTTGCATGTCAGCGAAATAATTAACACTGTGATGAATTTCGTGAATGTAGAAATATGAGCTCATCTGCTCGGCTTAAATCAGAACACCTCACAGAGACCATCAAGGACGAATAGCAATCGATCAAAATTGCATCGGAGGTTCAGAAACACGTGGATGATAGTGGGGAGATTGTTTATCCCAAAATACCAGGTTGGCATTCAATACTGATCTCAATACAACCGACAATGAATATGAACACAAGTGCCATAATGAGGCAATAATGCTGCTGAATGCCTGTCCAATTTGCCAATGGACAGCTGACTGAGTCCCTGGTAACCAGTGTTCAATTCTAGGCATTCCTGGAACCATGTTTCTGGCGCACCAGGTCTGGGCAATATGGTTCATTGTCAGAAGATGGGTTTGGGATTCAGATATGCTAGGTGCACTGGTGGCTGATGAAATTGGTCTTGGCAAGATTTCTATCTCAGTGGCAGCAGTGACGATATGGAAATTGCTGACTGAGAAGTTTGTTATAGGGTTGCCACTGTCAATTGTGTGGGGGAATACTCTTGTTGAGTGGGCAAATGTAGTACAGAACAACTATTCTGGAATAATTGGTGAAGACAGGGAGTGGTATCCATTAAAGGAACTAAATTCTGTTTCTCGCCTCCTTGTAGAGATCCAGATAACTTCACCTTAGAGGCATCCATCCATTAATTCAGCTCTTGAATCAGTCCTGGTCGTTACAATACCCGGAGAGGCAGAAACATTCAACAGTGTCATTGACGTAATGTCATATGGAACTGATTTTAAACTGGTGAACATATTGCACGTGGACACTGCAAATCATGCTGACAAGTATCTGAACACCAGTATTGTAGAATGTGAAATCCATTGCAATATTCATTTTGTTATTTATGATATCTTGAGATCGAGAGCGAAACCATCAAGAAACGGGTAACACTCCTACTGTGCCTGGAGGTTTGCGTTTTTTGATGAGTTCCTTTGGGAGAATACTAAAACCAGTGTTGGCTTGCAAATTGCAATGCAAGTGACAATTGGCTTCAAAAGTACAGTCAAAGCAACACTGGGATTTCATTCAATCTATCACTGGTGCTATCAGACAATCAGGGTGTTTTCCGGTGCACCTGAAAATCCAGCCGATGATATAGTAATGGAAAAGTACTGCGCAGAGGCAGTGTATTCCTATGTGAACAGATTGATGCATGTGATCTGGATACCAGATGAAGTAGCTCAACAGGATGCAATGCACCGGATGATGCAGATCGCAAAATCTTAGAATGTAACCTAGTGGTAAAAATTGAATCTACCCAATGGAAACCAACTACTTCAGCTACCCAAGGAGAATCCACATCTCATTGATTTCGAGTGGACTGTGGAAGTGTAACCAAATCTGAAGACTCTGGTGGAGAGATGAACTTCAAGGGGTGCTTCAGAAGCATGGAGGATTCACAGATGGTTGTTAGCATGTTTTTTTATTAGTGTTGGAAGACATCCAGAATCACAACAATTTTTCTGAACAATGGTGCAATGAATGACCACTTGTTAAATGGGTTGATAAATGAGTTGATTTTCGGATATTCCAATGGCCAAGAGAGACAATTCTGTGAAGGCCTGTCAAGGAACCTGCACAGAATCCCGAATCTGACTAATATGACGCATCAAGAAAGAAGCTCCTTCTTGAACAATCGAGAAATGAATCTCCAATTCCCAGTGTACCTTCTCCATGAAAGGTGGCACTAGTTTGTCTTCTTCCAGGTGACTTTCTTGATCTGAAGTGGTGTCTAATGAAGTATGTTGCGGATCATGTAGATATATTACCCATATATGCTGAAATGGGCAACAATGAATGTATAAAAATGCTACTCAAATTGCGGGATTCATGAAATTCTGCTGTATTCCTAACAATACTGAAAGTGGGTGGAAGAGGCCTATATCTTTCAGTGCAAAATACAACATTTAGACAACTGGTTGTGGCATTCCAGCGATTGTCATGCTAGCTGTGAATCCTATAGTCATCACTCATGTGATGTTTGTGAATCCCTTTGCCATGAATGCAGTAAAGACAACCCAGATGCATGGTTGGTGGCATGAGGAAATTGCCAGGATTAATCCAGCCCAGAGAAACTCAGACCCTGCACATGTCTAGATTTCAGTGCTAAATAAATCATCTCAATATTGTATTCATCGCTGAGATTGTGCATTGGGCACTTACAAAGATAACTTGCTCCCATGCGGCAGTGGGATCCCGCAGGTGGTCTGCAATCTACTCTATTCACAGATTTCGAACAATGTCACCTACAGAGGTCTGGATCATTGTAGCATGGCTATTGGCAAAGGACTGGTTTACAAGCCCCACAAACTTTCATAAGGTAAATTCAAAGTTCCATTCTTGTTTAATTATTGTCTTGACGATCAATCTAGAAGTGCAAGATTTGATTTGCAGTGACTGAAACTTTGGATCTTCTTCACCAAACATACTTCTATGACATATGAAAAATGGAAATGAAAAATTGGTGATTGATTGATATAATCAACCGGACATTCAATGGCCTCCCTGCAATAGCCATCTACCATTGGCTGTCGATCTGGAAACCAGGCGAGTTTAGGGTCTCATTAGAGTTTGTTCCAGGAGGTGGAGTACAATGTTATTGTGATACAAGAAACATTGCTCAGGTGATGAATATTGTGTGCACAGATGCATGTCGTCGTCTTGACATGGATGATTGTTATTCCTCGCCAGAGGTTCAAGCAAAAATGATAGATAATATCGGCCACGTAATTTTCCGAAGAATCAACTCAGCTGGTACACATCTGGCAACAATCCAGCCTCACAACAATCTGGGCAGCATTGAGGTGGATTTCCTTGATTACATCCTGGGGGTGCTGATAGAGCAGCCTGACACTTTTATTAATCATCTCAGCAGCTTTATAGCTGCAACTAAAACTTGCATGTAATTCCCAGCTGTACTGCCTATGGGCAAGTCTGCCAACACCAGCAGCAACCACCCCATCCCCTGCAGCAACAGCAACAGCAACAACATTTCCAACAACACCAGAATTCAGAATACAGGAGTTGTCCATGGAAGTACCATTCTAGATGGTGTGATGACGCTTGGAGGTTAGGAATGGTGTCAGTGATAGAATTTAGGATTTCTGTTGTGTGATTTTATTCTAGGTTTCGTCAATATATCATATTAGTAGAAGATGTAATAGATCTGATGGTTTACTGAGATCGAACCTCCAGAGCATGAACTCATAATTGCAATGATGTATTACCCTCCTGCAATGGTTGAACCACTGCAAGCTCTGGAACGATTGTGTATTGACGAATTAAATATTGTAGACCATATCAGCATGGTACCTATCATTGGTCAAATTAAGCCATGAGGGATCTTTGGAAATACGAACAACATACTGTTTTGGACATAGTGGGTGGGTACTGCCAAAATTGTAAGGACAAATCCAATTAGGTAATGTAGTAGTATACTGAAACATAATCAGTTATATTGCGAAAGAAAGTGTAAACTGTTTGTCAAGTGCTCATTGTCTCATTTACAAATGTGGGTGAACTGGTTGTGATGTTAGAGAATTGCATTGTGACCGCTCAAGTAGCACTCCGGAATGTTAAAGAAATGCTTTATTTCAGAGATACCTCAATTTCATTTTTTTTTTCAGTTTGTGAGTTCAATAAACTGAATTAGTTTTATGAGGGAAATCGAGTTTTTGCTGATACAGGCTGAGAAAGAGAAACATTCATCACACACATCCTGGCTTTCTTTGTTATATCTTTATCTTGATTCATTACAATCTTCGATCACTGCTCATTTTTGTACAGGTTGCATGAATTTAATCGTTGTTGAAGGGAAATCATAAGACATCACCAGGAACAAAACACTAACTATATCTTGTATGAAGGTCAAGACGACTAGGGATATTACAGACAAGTTCTGCATGTGCCACATTGCAATCTTATCCAATTGGAGGCCTGGGAGTCAACCAGCAACAGTGATCACATTCGATTACGCTTCTTCTCTAAAGGTCATCAGCAAAAAATATTTCCATCCAGGTGGAATAGCTCTGTCAGAGTGGATGCGCTCCGTCAGAGCCGTCAGAGACACCCCAGTGGCGGATTACTCTGCGCCCAGCCTCAATACCACGCGTCGCGTTGCATATCGCCCTCCGATCGCTGTTTTACTGTTTCTTCTCGCTCTGTCAGTCTCCGATTCTAAACGAACACTCTGGCGTTGAAGGCCAATTGTGACCATACGTAGGAATAAGTTCATTGGGCACGCGCTTGCATCGGGATTGCAATGCGATGGGTGACGCTGCGAAAACCACTCCACGCGTTCCTTCTACCAGCCCGCAAAATACAATTCTCTCTTTAGTAATTATACACATCATTCCAAGTTGCCAGATCTATGTGGCTAGTGACAATCCATCACTCATTCGGTCTGTCTCCTGTCTTACTACTAGTAGCTATCTCTGGAATTACATGCGCGCAGCCGACGATGTTTCCTACGCTGAAAACTTGCAAAGCAATGGCTGCCGGTGCTTTTCTCAGTTGTACAAATTTTGAGACGGGATCCAAGTTACCCAAGTTTTCAGGTATTGTGGTGCGCGCCAGGGCTAACCAATACTCAACGAAAGTTCCATCCTCGTTTTGGAGCTTGATCTTGAATACTCATTGCAGGTGCCACGGCAGACGCCCATTCAGCGCGCCATAACACCTCCCTAGGCGTTGCTTTACCCAGACCCAGTCGTTCTGTCGATGGCCTCCACGCCAGCTCTGGCTTCTTCTGCATCGACACAGCTGAGATATGCGTTCACCTTCTAAACCCTCAACTTGAACCTTAATAAGGTGGTAAATACAGAGCTCCATTGCGTGCAGTTGTTCATCCGATATATACATCTTGTTATGACTCATATGCTTTATAAACTCCCGTATGCCGTTGTATATTGCCGCGCGGTGAGTTGCGTCTTGCGTATTGTCGAGTAATGCACTGAAGTCTTTGATCATAGCATCCGGATGCTTTCCATCACGACGGTTTTGGGGCCCCATGAATTCGAGCTTCGCATATGACTGGGAGCTCAGGGGGGCAGCCAGATCGGCACCAGAAGAGAAGCATTTGCAGGCGGCAGCGCTGTTCTCCCGATGCTGAGCGAGGGCTTGGAAATTGAGCTCTCTGATTTCAAAGCAAAGAATGCGACGCTGAAAGGTGATTACTTGTGGCAGGTAGTTGAGATTGTGATTGGAGGCGTTCCAACTGTCCTTGAGGTTAGTTTTATGTGCTTGTTCATGTCTCTCGGCAGAATACTGTTGCAAGGCTCTCTATCGATGAATCTGTTCGGCCCAATGAGACATCAAGTGGATCTTCGGAAAGTTGAAGTCTGCATTCAACTGCTTGGAACTATCTATCCGGTGGCTGATATACTCCCGCCAGGCATTCATTTCGCGCCACGTCTTGGCCGGCGTCCAAGTTTCAGCATTGGTTTCCTCGTCTACCTTTCGCTTCTTCACCCGTTCGGTTCTCAGCGCACTGGCTTTGGCCTTCGCCTTTTTGCTGGCTCGCCCGAGTTAGAAAACATCTTTGAAGGTGTGAAAACGATGCAAGGCGTCCTCCATGTAGCTCAATATTGCATCATCATGAGATTTATATCGAGCATACATATAGAATTCTAACAATGCCCGGGTGCACTCAATTGCGCGATTAAATATGGGACGCTGAGCGGGGATACCGCCTCGTAGAGACTGGGTTACAACTCCAAGCAGGTACCGACTCATTTCCTTCATCTCCTTCCCATTCCATTGAGAAGCTTCCTTATATGGCTTATTTTCTTGTGTGAGGTCGTGGTAAGCAGGCACGGATAACCAGATTGCATTGTACTTGTCGAGCCATTCGTGCGTCTTCATAAAGTGGAAAATCCACTTCTGGAGGTGGTCGAGCATGCCCATCTGCATTGTATGGAGGAGGTCAGGCTTAGAGAGGTCACTCACAATACAGGGAATGTGTCGAAACACGTTGAATCCTCGGTGAACATGGTGCGATGAGAGTTCGGCATCAGCTGCCTTGGTGTTAGCACTGCTGAGCATTCTATATAGGTTGTAATCCCACCGGCGGTGTTGCTTGTCAGGATGCACATAATCTCAAAGTTCGTTCTTTGGACACTCACACCAAAAACAGACATACCACTCGAGATGATGTAGGTCGCTATACTCTTCGCAATCTGCAAGCCATGCTGCTAAAACCGGTTTGTAATGACTGAAGTTGCCATCTGCACAGAGAACGTTGTAATAACCGCTCTCGACGCTAAGATGTTGTTGAAAGGTGAGTGGCTGGAGTACCCACCGGAGTATGTAGTTCAGCACCTCTCGGTTTGTTTGCCGCTGCTCATGCAGCTGCATCTGAGGATTATTGCGGTTCTTGATTGCAATTGGCAGGAGAGCGACCATTACGACGCTGTGCGTTGTGGGCATCTGGCGGATCTTCGAAGATAGATTGCCAAATGTCATATATACAGGCCACTCTTTCTTGTCACCAGCAAAGTTCGAGAGATGTGTTCTGTTGGACATGAAGATCAAGGGAACCAGTGTATCTCCCACTCTGACCATTGACTAAACGTCGATTAGGACGTTATTATCCTCGAGTATCTCTCCTGCCCTGTGTCTCCCACCACCAGTCCGCAGTGTGCATTTCGGTTTAGAGGCATTATGGGGCGTATCGCTGTAAAAGCAACGCTGAGGAGCAAAAATGAGATGCTCGGCGTAGGCTAGCTGCCGCATCAACCATCGCATGCTTTTGATGATGTCTCGACTCCGGTATTTGATAGGGTGTTAGTGATTGTCATTCCATCTCATATCCTTGAGAGTGTGTAGTTCCCACTCCCCGAGAGCCTGATCATCTGGCATGCTTGCCACGAGGTTCTGGACACAATTTCCGTTTTTCACGCTTGGGAAACGCAGAGTGGTGTTTTCTTCCTTCAGCACTTTGCCATAGTACGTCTTCATGCCCTTCTTCTTGATCCCACGCTGGATATATTTGTACTCTCCACGAGTCGCAAACGGGTAGTAGGGATTGATCTGTAGGTTCGTCTCAAGGCAACCCAGCTCTTCGCGTTCCCATGGTTCAACAATGTAATCGATCAGCGGAGCGCTGGCTCCGGGGTATATTTCCGTCTGCGGCAGAGGTGGCAGTGGTTCAGACTCCGAGTCTGTAATATTTTCAACGTATTCGAGGTAGGGAAATGCATCCAAGTCTTCGACTGAATCTCTGGTAGGGTTGAATTCAAAACGCTGAGCGGGTTCAACGCGTCGGGGCCCGTTGTGAATAGTCAGATTTTCCTGGCGTGCAACTTCAAGGTGTTCAGGATGGTGTAATTTGATATGTTTAAGTCGCCTGCTGTCTGAGGTAAACTTCTTTCGGCATGAAAATTTGGGGCAACGGAAAGGGGTCTTCTCTGGCATTGTCGACGACACACGAGGAGTGGAGTATACACTGTACAAACGGACGAAAGATGGTGCTGGGCCTGAGCAGCCTCATGTGTAAGCTCACGATACTTTCAGCTAAATTATTCAGCCTCAACACCATCAGAAGGAGGTTCCTTATATGCCAGGAGTTGCAAAAACGCTGCATGAGCGATGTCCCATAATACTATGAATAAACTAAAACCAATAAAAATAAAACCAGTACAAAACCCATAAATAAAATAAACCTTGAGCGATCCAAAACCCTCGCGACACGTGTAATAATAAATGCCTGAGATAAATAGATTTGAACAAAGGAAACGAACAAGACAAGAACCCGACCTTAACATGAACTCAATAACCATCGCCTCCTCTGCAACATGAGGACTGGTTCACTTCTTGCCTACCAAGCCATCCAGGCGCGCCTCAGGGAGAAGGACATCAGGGAGAGGGACATCGGGGAGACTGTTGCCACCTGTCGATTCAATCAACAGCTGCTGATCCACATGCACATCCACATTCGAGGTGTTTGCAGCTGCCTCCGCTTCTCTCAGAGTTGGCACCGCTGGGCGAGGTTTTTGCGGCGTCACAAGCCCCATATGCTCCAGCCCAATGAGGGGATGAGTCTCCGGAGTTTGGGGTCGTGGGCAAGGCTCCGGGGTTTGCGGCCGTGAGGCAGGCGCCACAGGTTGTGGCCATGGGGTATGCTCGTGCATCTCCTGGCCTTGCTCAGGTAGCATGATTGCCTGATCGTCTACCATGGTATCAACATCGACAGCCGATGTATTTACCATCTCTCCCTGGCCAATCGTCCGAGGTTCTTTGCCATCATCCTCATCCAGATCCTCCTCCTCATCCTCATCCTCCTTCTCCACCTCCTCATCATCCTCCTTCCCATCATCTTCCTCCTCATCATCGTCACCGTCCCTTTCCATATCCACATTGCCGCCTAAATCAACGCCATCCGGTGCGTCCACATCATCCTCCATGCGCATATCCACATCAGGGTCCAGTTCTGAGTCATATTCGCCGTCCAACTCGGTAGAGTCGGTATCATCATCTGAGGAAATTGACACGGCGGGCGATGCTTACGGCTCTAAATATACCCGCTCTAGTTAGCCCTCCGTGTCCGAGTCAGCCTCATACATTTCCTTCTGCAACTGCACAGCAACGGCACAAGAGATATTATCTCTTCCTGGGGTTTGTTTAACAATACCTTTCCCTTTACTGTTTCCCTTCCCCTTCCCCTTCCCTTCCTCAGTTACTTTCCCGTTCTCTTTCGCCTTCCCATCCGTTGTACCCGTCCGTTTCCCGGTCCCTTTCTCACCGCCCAGTGTGTCCTCCTCACCCTCGCAGTCGTCCTTGCCATTGCCATTGTTATGAAGGCTCCTTCCACTGCTCAATGCTGAAGGATCCTCCCAGTTGTCATCATCATCATCCTCGTCAATTATCACATCCCAATTCAGTGGTCTAACGGCGAGGAGGTCACATTGCTTGTACTGCCGGCAGGTGGGTGGCTCAATCTTTGCCCTGAAGTCATCGCTACCGTAGCAAAAGAAACGCTCGCCGGTGCATTCAACCTTGACCGAGCTGGTTGTCTGCGGATTGGAGCAATCGACTTGATCCCCGAAGACACGGGGATTGTCCCACCTCTAATTGTTCATTTGATTGCGGGTTTTATCAAACATTTGCCCCATATATGAGCGGAAGGCTGCCCACCACCCCCGAAAAGGTGAACTCCTACTCCTGCGGTGCGGCCACATCAGCCGGAATTGTGAAAAGTGGCAACTCGTGACTGAATCAAGAAAGATTATATCATAAAAGAGGTCCCAGGCCCTCTCATCCTTGACGCCGCAAACATTGTATATCCGTATGAGTCCACGTATGTATTCCAGGATGAATCACTTTATACGGTCCTGATCGAACGACAGGCATCGATTTATAACCAATGTCGGCATTTTTGCCCTGGCAGTTGCATTCCCCTTTCCTTCGGGGCTGCCCTTTGGTGCCATCGCTGTGAGTTGAAAATGAATCTACTTCCGAGGCATTAGCATTATAATACAGTTGTATGTGGCGGAAGTAAGCCCAGAGGGAACTTACAAAGTTGTGTAGGTTATCGGGTGTGTTTTGGAACGAGAGGCGTTGTTTTGTGTAAGTCACATGTGTCAAGAGAGTTGAGGATGCTGGCGGTGTGTTAAATATGCCAGGAAAATAGAATTGAGGTGAAGGCGGGAAGAAGGGATAAATATACTCGAGTTCCTGCGATTTGATTCATATCCTGCGTTTCGTTGGTTAATGAACACAAAACGGCCGAGGATTCATCTTGCACAACCACCAGGCACTTCATGATTGAGGAGCCTTGAGACGAGATTTAGTAGTCGCGGCGAAGACAGTTGCCGATGCCGGGCTGTGCTTTGGCATCTCATACCACTTTTACCGCTCAGACCTCGTGCATCTCAGAGCAAACTGAGTAGTTCTCACGTTGTCCCAACTGTGCAACCATCCAACATGGCTACCAATGCCTAGCGGTGGAAAAAGCAAACGCAACTGATGTCATAGGATAGAGAATACGTCATTGTTCCCATTGCGATGCTTTCAGCTTTGCCAAAGGGCGATTTCCACCGGGATGCTGAAGATATACACAATCGATGGTTCGAAGGATTGTGTGAAGAACGAGTGCAATACGATAATAATCGTGCCAAGAAGGCTGAAACATGCTTCAAGCGGTGACAATAGACCTTCAGACGTTGCTGTAACAGTGAATAGCAATGCTGAGTTCAATCTGAGTTGAATCTGATGGCAGTTAACCCCATAATTGAATGCTTTTGAAGGGATCTCGTCACCGAGCATTGTCAGGGTTTAGAGTCTAGCGCGGTCTACACTGCGCCTCCCTTTTTTGTTGAAACCCTTCCTGGTCGCTCAAATAGGAGTCTACCTCGCCTGCCGTTGCATATGCATGCACAGGCAATTATTCCTACATTCTTAACATGGAACATCAATATCAGACTATGCCTTCCGAAAGACCTCACCTTGACACGACTCTGGTTGTACGAAATGTTCGAAGTCTTGCTAATCGTCAGAATCAACAAAAGCATGGGCCATCGGGGAATTCTCAACTTCCACCTGCTAAGAGACACGTTTCCGTACTGGCTGGCGAGAGGGATTCCTCTCAAGAAGGGAGTTCCGCAGCCTCTACAATCCAAGGTCAGAACTCCATCCCCTCATCTGCTCTGAACAATTCTCGCATTGCAGATATCACTCAACGCGTGACTTCCACCCCGTCCGCTACACAGCGACGGTCAATAAATACTACACCTGGCACGCTGGTTACAAGCAGTCATAGCACACCAGTACCCGGAGGAACCTCAACGCGTCGCGTTGTATCCAGCCCCGCATTTGGCATTGGTATCACTCCCACTGCTGTGAGCAGTCTTTAAAACCTGCCTACCCCCATCCCAAATCCAGAACCTGCGCAATCATTGCAAATCCACTCCGAACGCGAGCTACTGAAACGAATCAGAGACAGAGGCAGTGGCAATTGCAACCGCAGGCGGTCTCTACACCTCGATCAATGGTCTCCGGCAGTCTCAGTATCCATCGATTTGGTCACTCAGACATGATGCGTCTTGTGTTTGCAATGGGCAGACTCCTGGAGCTCTACATGTCGAACAGACGGCTGTTTAGGAGTGCATGCAACTTGGAGACCGTAAGTTATGCAACGCGACGCGTTTCGAAAGCATTAGCTGAAGCCCCACACTGGCAGATAATAGAGATGTACTGGAACACTGCAATGCAGCAAAACAACATTTGGTCCATAGCATTTGAGGCGCGCACAGGAGATCTTGAAAGAGGTATGCTGAAGCAGCGGCCCACATTGGATATTACACGCTCAAACCGGTACCAGGTTCGCACACAAGTCGATAAGGTGAAATCCGATTTTAACCAATCAGCAAGGGACAACATCGCAGAGCGTTTTGATCTCCACCGCTTTGAATCAGCCGCAGAGCGTTTGGAATTCATTGATTCCCTTCTGGCAGACAATAAGTATCATTTTCCTGTAGCAGAGCATGTGGAAGGTGCTGTACGCGGCCCAAATCCGATGCAGAGAGAGTCGAAAGCTGATAATGAATGGCCAGCGTCCACTTTACTTTCTGTCGGAAGCAATCCCGCAGTTTATCTAGATCAAATTTTATCATCTGGCGAATAACCGCAGTAAGTATGCTGATGGATTTTATCATTCCATGATTAACGACAAGGACGCTCATATACCCTCGCCACTGATTATGTTTACCTGCACTGCATTGCGCCATGCTCTCCTGGAGTGGCAAAAGAACAAAGGCGTTCATCCGAAAGCTTCCACGTCAAAGCTGAATGCGGCCAGACCTGATCACTCCAACTGCTTCAATGATAAGAATGATTGTGGTAAGAACACATCCTGCTGTGCTGCAACGGGTCCCAAGTTGTTAACCTCGCCTGGCATTGCAGACACGTATACATTCTTGATGAATATCTGGAACACACTACCAGAGAGCTACCAACAGAGGGTATATAACAACACTCTTGCTACAGTCAAGCGTCAGATCCAGCAGGCGGAGAACCCAACGCCTGCCGTGGTCATCAGCACCGAAGCAGCGAGTGTTGACAATGCTATTCTTCTTGACTATTTGACCTCCAAAGTGGCACTTGAGGAGCCTGAGATTGGGAGCACTTTCCCAAACATCCTGATAGACAACAATTGCATGGATGACGAACTGCATTTCGGGATGCCAGGGGGCAGTGGGGATTTCGTAGATGAAGATTACGAAAGTGACGAGCTCGATGCCATCCCCACCGCCAGACGGCAACGACGGCCCGTGACTGAACTCGAGAGGTTTGACTTGGGAACTAGTGATGTCGACAGGTATGAGGGCGAGGATGGTGATGATGCGGATGCGGATGCGGATGAGGAGGAAGAAGCATCGCAAGCCGATGATGGATCAACGCACAATGTGGAGGACTGAGGGCACAGCGGGTGATGTTGACGGGTATAAGAGTGACGATGCAGATGTAGATGAGGAGGAATAAGCATCACAAGCCGATCATGGATCAATGCAGAATGTGGAGGACTGAGGGCGTAGTACTAGAGAGTGTGAAGATTGGACAGTATATTTCAGACATGTAAAATACGATAATGGCGAAGCATATGCAACGGCAAGCGATGTATCTGAAGCGAAGACTGTATTGCTCTAAGTGACAAAATCTCAAAGCTGAAGATAGATGAGAGAGCGGCATATGTCTATCGGCCGAAGAAAGGCATAAACATCGCCAGGTGTTGTGTAAACGGCTACTGCATAACTGCAACCCCTGGGAAGGGTGTAACATACATGCCGTTCTGATGGTGCGTATACATCATCACATTAAGGATGCAAATTAAAGGAAGCCTGATGCTGGAGCGGCGAGCGTAATATAAAACGCGACGTGTCGCAAGCATAAACGACATGGTATAATAGCCGCCACAAGGGAGGTATGCAACGCGACCTGTCGCTTGGGCGACGGGTCGCGTGTGATTCTCCATCAGATGGTACGAGGTTCTATCAGAGCCGCCAGAGCCGTGCGGAACAGCCGGGCATTTCAGACGCAAACTAGAGTTGTTTCTGATGGTTAGAGACCACTGCTGTGAAATCATGCCACCAAGTCTCCTGCAGAGCTGCAAAGTTGTCTCAACTGCTCCAAAATTTTACTATCCTATAAGTCACATATTATAGCATTCTGAATGCACCTCCATAACTGCAGGTGCTATCAGGTGCACCTGTAAATAGTGTTGCAGAATCTGAGAGCACTTTGCTTAGCGCCATGGGGGCCAGGGAGCATTTGAAAGTACTTCGAAGTACTGGTGAGGGTAACCAGAAAGTCTGGGCACTTTGTGTGTGTCTTCCAAACCAATATACATTTCACTGATGCACCAGTTATCTGTGATGAATCCAAAGTGAACCGCATCGGAGCCTCTGGAACTTTATGCAGCCGGCAGCTCATGATGGATCTATCTCAGACTCCACTGTCTTTGGTTATCACTACTATCTGGATACTATAGATTCTATTACACCAAGACTGTCCGAATGCCTGCCAGAGCTTAAGGGCCCACTGATACTTGTGTGCCCACTGGTGCTTAAAAGCCCACTGGTACTGGATAGCCTGCTGGGGGTTAAGATCGAGCTGGTAATAAAAGGTTAGCTGGTAATTGAGAGTGACTTGGTGCCGAAGATCCTGCTGGTACTTCAGAGCCCACTTGCACTTGAGAGCCCACTGGGACTTGAGAGCCCACCAGGACTTGAGAGTCCACTGATTCTTAAAAGTCTGCTGGTATTTCAGAGCCCAATAGTAGGTGATTGTGGGCTGGTGCCAGAGAGTTTGCTGGTGCTGGAGAGACTACTGGGACATCACAGTCCACTGGTGATTGAGAGTCCATGGGTACTTGTGAGTGGGCAGGTACTTGCAAGTTGGCTGGTGCTGGAGAGTCTGCTTGTATGTGAAAGACCACTCATAATTGAGAATCTGCCAGTGCTTTAAACCCCTGTTGCAATTGAAACCCTGTCTTAGAGTATAGTACATACACCTGCCGATAGCCTGTCTGAGACTTTGTTTACCACTGTGCCCCTTGGAAAAGCAAATGTTAAGAGAATAGCACTTGTGAAAGTGGTACATTGGGAGGAGTAGAGCTTTCAACTGCGATGTTTTTGCAAATGGAATACTCTGAGTTGGAGAATGCATTGACTAATAGCTCACTCTAAGTCTGAAGAAGCTTTAATGTTAATATTGATATAGTTAATCTACTTATCTAAGGACTTGTGGTACTATGATCTTCATCAATACTGTTACTATTGCTAGTGCTATTGCCATTGCCATCATCACCATTAGCCCTTGTCTGATTATGCAGACATAGGTTTACTATCACTAAGAAACCAACATCAGCATCCACAGCACAATCTGAGTCAGAAATCTACTGTTACTAAGATTTCATTGCATACTCGAACTGTAAAATAAATTGTCACAATAGGCAATACCATTACTATAAAGTATTGGAAGATCTAGTTATTGGGGTCACACTATGAATACGGCACATACTATGATTTCAACTAACTTTACAATTTTGGCCACAATATACTACATGGTACCCACCAACTGCTATATACCACATGCCCACTGTTACATACTACTTCCTTTATACCTTCTAGTATCTACTGCCTGCAATTGAGCAACTATCTGGAATGAGCTTACAGGAGTATATAGGATTGTACTAAATCAAGTGAAAATAGAAGAGTGTTACTTCTTAGACATATTTGTAGCAGTATAAAGTAAAGTAGACTGGGTGTGTCCAATCGAGGGCAAATAAGGACATACTTCACATTGTGCTTTGGAGGGTGCTGAAAAGTATACTTGGAAGAATACTAGGAAGTAACTCAGAGGTGTACACTTGGATGTATACATGGAGGTATATATACAAGTGTACTCAAATGGGTACTTGGGAGAACCTTGGGAGCGTAGATGGGAGCCTACAGTAAGGCAGGCTTAAAGTGCACAAGCATGTTGAATGGGGAGTGTACTGGAATGTATACTCAGAAGTATACTTGAAAACAACTTGGTAGTCTTGCTGGGAGTGTCCCTGGGAGTTTGCATGGCTGTACACAGTCAAACAGACTAGAAGTCTACTTCCAAGTACTATTGGGAGAATACTGGAAAGCGTACTACAAGGCATACTTGATAGCAACTCAGAGGTGTACTTTGGAGTTGACTCAGAGGTGTGCTTTGGAGTATTTCAAGATCTAATCTAAGTGCATATTGACATGCAGGCAGGGAGATTACAATCAAGTGCAATCAAAAGTATTCCTCGGAGTGTACTGTTAAAGCACACCATGAAGTGCAATTGCCAGCTTGTTTTCTTGTTGAATGTAGCAGTATAATATATAGTATTCAGCAAATATAATGGCATGTGTATTATAGTATTCTTCTCGATACACAGGTCTATAGACTCTCATAGTGCTATATGAGTTATGTTAGGAGGGTACTAATACCGTAAGTATAGATACTTGGTATGGCCCTAGACCCTATTATTGATGTATGTATGTAAGGTATCAGTAGGTATAGCCTGCAACTGATTCCGTTGCTGCTTTGTTAAAGGTTCAAAGGCAACCTTTCCGGATCTGGTTTTATGTAACGGGGCAGCATTATTATTCTGAGTGAGAGCCTGTCGCTCTTTCTTGGACTTCTGTATAAACTTCTCGGTATTCTTAACAACTGTATCCACTACTTCCGGCTTGGAATTACCGCTATGGTTAGTCAAACTTTGCATCTGAGATACCCAATCCGGATGTGTCTAACTAATGCCGGAACAATCATTTTCTTCGCTTCTGTTTTTATTGATGGTTTGGTCCTCTTCCACATATCTTGGAGTCGTCGACACTTCTTGATTCCCAATATTGGGTCGTATCCTAAAATCATCGATATGCGTAACCAACCCTTGTTGCAGTCCAATAGTCGATGAAAGCCACAAAACACACTGAGCTACAAAGATGAACTGACTCTTTCTAGCATAGGATATAGTTGGTTCCAGTGGGTAAACAATTATGTCGCTATCGTTTTCAAAGGTTATAGTCATATGTAAGACTTCTTTCCAAAGGTTATACTTATCAAAGGTGCGGGGCTGCCGCTACGGAAAGCTAATAGATTCTTAGATATATATTAATATAGATAGGTATCATAAAAATGCAATAATAAATAAAGGTCTTCTTTCGCTGGTAGGTATTTCTTTTCAATTCTCTGCCAGAGCTTGTTGTTTCATTGCCGGGACAATGTTACCTCTTTGTAGTCATCTTTGAGGGCTTGTACACCCATACTTCGATGCTATGACTACAGTGATTCATGATAGCGTTATTGCGGTCACATCATGCGCCCGGTGATAACTTGCCATACATCCCTGTGGGCTATCGTGTACATGCAGGTGAGGTATGAAAGCGTTATGCTCCTGATAAAACTCAGGCCATCCACCGCATGATATCATATCGGACAGTGTGTCAGATAAAACTTGAACTTAGACATCTCACCACCCGTTTGATTCAGTAGTTGGAACAGCAGCCGATCTTGGTCGGTAATGGCTATCGCAACTTAATGCCTCACCCTACTGGCTATTCAGCTTGCGTCATAGATTCAATCGGCGACCAACCGATACTATGCCAACGTAGAACTTGACGTGTCAGCTCATATTGTATACCAGTCTGACATTGCAATGCATACTAACTCAAAATAATGAGCAGGGTTGCTTCAGGTCTCCTATCTTCAGCCAACATCATAATTCCCTCAGTCACGTCATGCTTGGGCCAAGACTGTTCTCTTTGGCCGGAGAGTGCCCCGATCGTTCTTATTGCCTGAGGCTATAAGTCGGAGATCCCATGTGCTCGCATATTGACTAACGACTGCTGTGTCTATAAAGACATGTCCCGCTAGTATCAGAAATAATGAATGTGGTTAAAAACTATATGCATGGCTAAAGCAAGCAACCCTGCTAATGCACATAGCTGGATCATCTTACGTGAATCCCGGAAGCAATATTCTTCCTTATTGAATCGACACGCAATTCTTATGTATCCCTGCTAAAGGACATAAGACTGGCTCACCTGAGAAGTCATGAATAGGTGTTATGCATATCACGTGACTAGACCGAGAGTAACTCCGTGACGTGTATTCATATGACTAACACAAGTGCCATTATCGCTGTTAAAGAAGAACCCTTAACTTCACCCCCTTCTCTAGGACCGGTGACCTCAAGGGTGCTCCATCATTACAAGTGAACTTGCAAGCCTCAACATCAGCAAAATGTAAAATGGTTCGGAAATCATAACTCAACGACTCAGCTGTTCTGAACAGCCACACCGATCCTTGCAGAAGTTCCCAGAAGCTATCGAACAGACTGAATGCAAAACGATGTGCTTCTCAGATGCTCTGAGACATACTTTTAGGAGCTCCTCCATGCTCCTGAAGTTGCGGAACAGAATACAAGAATATTCTACAGAGTATAAAGTCATCTTCAGAATGCTATAAAATCATGCCTTTAAGTTGGCAAAATTTCTGAGCTGATGGGACTACAACACTCGTCGCCAAGACCTTTCCAGTGGACCTGGAGCCAGACTCTCTGGGAGTGATAATATATAATATCTATATTGAATTGTACAATTTGATAAACTATCTCACAGCTACACATCTGAATCAGGAATTCTAATCTAATTAATATACAGTCCAGTACGTATCTATATCAACATGATTATTTACAAGCCATACGCTATCGATGCCGCCCGATGCAGCATTCTCTGTCACCAAATGTGTCAGTCCAACTATTGCTCCAACGGGTACAATATGCATCTTATTTGTCTGTTTGACTACCCGAATGAACACGTCAACACAATCAGCCTAATCATGAAGATCTTTGAACTTCGTTGGAATCACCACTGCGTATTCTTGAGCTTGAGGACGTAATACCCATGGTTGGGTCTTTCTGCACCTCTTAGAAAACGTCGATATTGCTTTGCCGGCTGGCAGGCGCTCCTGAAATTGGAGGATCTGATTCGGTGGAGTCCAGCTAAAGTATAATACAGGAAAAGAAGTAATTCGTCCTTGTAAGGTGTTATTGAGGTCATTCTCTTCACTTTGCGTGTACTGGACCCAGATGTTATGAGCTTCAGGCATGATCCCTTGGTTGGCATTGGTATATTCTACCTTGCAATCAAGTCCCGGATGCTCAACAGAAGTAGGGTTGTGAAATTGTTGACGGTAGTACAACAACCCATTCTGGAGCGTAATAAATATACTGTCAATGAGTACATTCTGATCATATCCAAGCTCAAGTCCACAAACTTTGGGTCACCAGTCCTCTTCAATTTGAGCATGGAATGGCTGCCCAAAGTTCGGGATTCCGAAATCTACTGATGCATCTCCGAGTGAAGTTATTTTGATACTTCTGCACACTCTGTGGACATACATTTCTCGCAAATGATATACCTGCTGTGATAGAGGGCGGATAAAAGGCTCACCCTGAATTGTTTGGAGACGTAACTGATGGGCTCTGCGGGTAGTTCGCCATTTATTGGTAGTGGACAGTATGTTGAAAACATTTGCAGAGTCAACATCATACCAGCCTTCGAGTGCAAGATATGACAGTGTCTGCTCCATATAGTCAAGACCGGTACACTGGTCATATGCTTAAGTATCTGTCGAATGTAATTGACTTTGTTGCTAGATCGATATGCCTCTTTCACGTTGGTGATATGTAGCCATTCAGAAGTATCAGTGATTCAATTATCACCGGAATCCATTCAGCGAATTGACTCTGATATATGGCTCACAAAATGCATATTTGGATATCTGGGATGGATTACACGTTGTTCAATGGTGTTCTGGAGTGCCTGAATGCTGATTGTCTCCCACCAAGCTTCAAACTCGATCATGCAGATGGAGAATTTCTTCTTGGAGTGCTTCTGTTCATTCGAGATGATGCCATAAATCTCTCTCTCAAGCTAGATTGTGACGCGCTCTGTATCAGCCAAGCTCCAGGTTGTGGCTTCTGTACCACCATCAGATAGACGGTTATGAAATTGTAGTCGCTTGTAGGTAGTCATGTTTGCTGCCCTGTAAGCCTCGTCTTCGGCTGCAGTTTTCATTAGTGCAAGTTATTTCGCGAAAATGCTTCTCGGACCGGTTGCGTTAGTCTTGACTTCCAGCAATAGTTGTTGGTCGTCATGTTGGAATAATTTATTGAAAAGCTTGCGTTTAGAAGGTGTCACGTGATGGATTTCGCGCACCAATCGCTCGATTGCCTTCTGATAATCAGCATCTGACCCAGTTGTTGCTGCTTGCCGGGCTCGATTGAAGCAGCTGAAATTGACTGCGTTATGCTGAGAAAACCATTTCAGCCCCATATACAAGGACCTCCATTGCAGCACGAATCTTATGAATCTTTTGTTCACGTAACTGATAGAATCCCATTCCCAACAGGTCATCTACTTAGGCCTTCGCAGACTTCGACATTTTCTGTTCTTGAAAAATTCCTTTCTTCTGGTAAAATCGCTTGAGTGCGTCGTCTAGTGCTTTGAGGAATAGATCAGAGTGATTTTGTTGGGTAACAAGTAGAGAGAATTCACATAATACCCGCACGGCTCCCATTACCATTTCATTGGAGGCTGTTTCCACTGCAGTTTTCCCGTCATCCTTGGAGCAGACAAGAATTGGAGCGCAATTCATAGCCAGTGTTCTGATCATTCTACAGATCTCTTTACCTTGCCAGTTGCCACTTTTCAATGAATAGAATGGTTTAGAGAAGTGCTGGAGGCCAGGGTATCGTGGCACCAATGTGAATCGATTGTCAAATTGATCCTTGACCTGTCTCGCTTTCAGGTATTTGAGCAGCCAGTGCAATAACTCTTTAACTAACCCCAGGAGCAGCTAATGCAATTCATCAGGCTGCCAAAGCCAATAGACATTGCAGAGAGGGAATTACCAGAACTGGTTGCGGATTGGGTGGACACCTAGAGTGTACAGAGCATCAATAGTGTTGTCCTCCAGCAGCTCTGAGTATATATGCTGGTCTCTTGAGTTGTCGAGTGGTCGAAAGGGGGAATGCCCCTTCGGCCCACCGTGAGGAATTTCACACATCGAACATGAGCCATATGAGACTTGAGCAACCATGACTTGTTCCGGATAATCCCCGCCCCAGGCAGCCAACAGCGGGTAACATTGTCACTGGAATCCATCAGCACAATCCCATTTCATGCCGGGGCCAGTGATATCAAGATGCCTAAGTTGAGACAGCACAGTTCCAACCGCGGAATGCCATGCTTCGTCTATGTTTTTGGCACCTTTCATGGGACATGGGATCAGGCCGATGATAATCCAGGCGCGCTTTTCAGGTGTAAAGCGGATCTCTTTTTGAATATTACCTATTGTGCGATACAGTGGCCAGGCATGCTGATCGCCTGAAAAATTTAACAAATGAATCTTGTCGGATGCAACAATGACTGGCACAATCATCTCTCCGGCAGGAAGTTGATCTTCTGTATCCCACCACCAATCGCCCGTGTTCATTTCACTGTAGATTTGATGACCCTCAGTGTCTGCGAGGTGCACCGGTTCGAAATCGAGGTGTGCCTGAAAAGCAAGATGTACTAGGAGGAACTGGATACATTTCAAAATATCCCTGTAGTATAATGTTCCAAAGATGTGCGAGTCATCATCAATCCAACTATCATCGCTGAGCCGGAAATCGACTTCAGAGAGGCGTTTTTGCATGGCATCTGCCGGTTGGAAGGATTCGATTTTGAAGTTGTCCAGTCCACACCTAAAATGTTGATCTATCCAGGTTTTCATGTGCTGGCTAAACGATTGAGCCTGCTGAAAGTCGTGTGCAGACCGAAATGGATGCCATGGATTCCATTGTTCTGAGTACTTTCGATGCTTGTTGTATAATCCAGGTACTTTTCCATACGCTTTTCTCGCAGCATTTTCCACTCCAACTACCTGCCTATAAGCCTTTGTCTTTGTTGGATCAGGGGTACAGGTGAGATCAGGCTGCTGAGGGTCAATTGGTTCTTCGTGGGGAGTATCTTCAGGTGGTGGTGCACCTGCTACGTTGTCTATGAGTATATCATTAATTGACAGCTTGTCAATGGCCATTCAGGTGCACCTACTGTAGTCAAACCATGATGGCTCAGGGTGAGGGAAGCCAGCAGGTGGTAGAATCCCATTGGGTAATAGCCCTTCATTCATGAATATTGGGTGATATTGTTGATAGTGAGCTTCCAGTCGATTCTCATTGCATAATTTCATTTTGCAGATAAAGCATTTAACATGGTTCCAGCGAGTGTTTACCATATTCGAGAAATGCTCAGTGTTGTGACGAATCTCGATGATGCTTTAGGGGGTACAGTTCGTTGCCGGATTTGAGCCTCAAGAATATTTGTTTGAAAGCGAGCTAACTCTAACTCAGGTTAGCATCTCACTTTCAAAGCCACATCACACCCCACCAAATGTAGAGGAGGGGTAAAACAAAGTCACTTTACGATCAGATTTCTTCACAAACTAGAATAACATCAATCGAATCCCGCACAATAATGCTGCACATTATCTACTGAAAATCGTCAGGAATGAAAGCTTCGTATGTCATCACTGCGATCAACTTTTAATACTGTTGATCAGGTGATACTACCATCGGCCTTATTGTTTACTACATCATTGCAGCATTGAGCAGGTCATGTCTATGCTCGAGCCTCAACCATCGGATAACAGTAGCTTAATACAATGAATAGGTAAGTTTTCTAGCTGACTGTATGCTCACTCAATGATCATTGCGAACTGATAGGCTGGTAGGATGTTTTCTTCAGTAACGATCCTTGACCGGTGGGTGGATCTTGAGTAGACAACGAGGTTAACACATGGAGCTTAAAAGGAAACAATTACTGTTGCTGCTCGACTAACAAGGCCTCATATTGAATGAAGTGCAGGTTGTACACACACATTTTGAGTTTAAAATGCCTACTCGTGCTAACCTTCAAATCTGATATAGTTCTTATTAGGTTCCTGCAGATATCATATCATATACCTTCTATGACCTTTACTGTCATCAACTGAATAAAGATGAGCTTCTATCCATGATCCTACTATACGAATTGGAGTATATAACAAAGAAAGGTGGGAAGTATGTGATTATGATTTCTTTTTCTCAGCCAGGTTTCATGAGATCAAAGGTGAAGTGAAACACCACAGTTCGTGACAACTATGATGGATAAAAAATGCCTTTATTCTGACGAAGGTCACTGCTACCTTCAATATTCTCAACTATACTCCGCTTCTTTCGAGATTGCCAATTGAATTGATTATTTGATTTCTAGTATCTTTTGTTCACATACGATGTCGACGAATGGATCTCCACCGAAGACAACCATTATGGCTCCAACCAGTGGGCTCGTTGGCTCACAACAACGCCCCGATGACAATGTGGGAGCATCAGATAATACTGGTGGAAATTCACCGAGCAAAGACACTGAATTTGGGCAACCTGCGAATCAATTTCATCCACCACCACCACCACTAGGGTATAGTTACCCGCCTTCGAAGCCACAATTTCCAGGTACTCCCCAGTTCTACCACCAGGCTCCATTCCACATGACACCAAGCTCTGAATGAAGCTGTGGTGCGACCCAAGGATATCCGAGTTATGGGCCATCGTGGCAAGCATATGATTTCCCCCAAGGAGGATATGGTGGACCTCAAATGTTCCCCCCTCAGCAATTCACAGGACATGGGCCATCATCTCCAGTTGCACCTCGAGTGCCTCCAGCTCCGGCTGGAAACAATCCAGTCATTCGGCCGACCTCTTCTGTGTCCGCTGCTCCAGGACAACTTCCCGGAGCACCTGGTAGACCCCCCATTAGCCTCCCAACGAAACGATTTCAGCCAGCTGCGGAACCGCACACGCCAGATGTTGCCGGGATTGCCAATTTGCCCAGATTACCAGAGACTTCCTATGATGAATATGATGCAGACTACGAGAGCGACAATTCATGGGACTTCGGTGTGGCCGAAGCCCAAGCCCCAATCCGCTTAAGGCAAACAGCATTCTCCTTGAAGCAATTTGCCAAAAGGATGGGGCCGCCCAACTTTAGCATATTCAACAAGTGGAACAAAGTATGGGTGGCTGGGTGTCTTGAGAAGAAGGATCGGTCCATTATCCAGGGACAGAACCATCTGAAACAGCTGCGAGATGGACCCCTGCACTGGGACACAGCAGTTGCAGATTTTTGGAGACTTTCAAGACCTGGCTGCCTTTGGAAAATTTGGATAATGCCGAATTGATTCGGCGCCAGTGGGTTGAGATGTTTTTGAAGAAATGTGGAAGTGAGGTTCAGAAGGCAAGAGAGAAGGGAAGGCAAGGCAACAAGCCACCCGCGACGGATTTGTGTTAGCGCGCTGGCAAAAAAGCGAACGGTATCCTCCCAGAGTTGCCGAATGCAACTTTCATGGTTGTGATTCGTCGAGTGCTGAATGGCAACAATGACCAGACATCCAGCATGCAACTCCAAGCATCGTACACAGATATGAGGCACTGGGAGGAGCTGATTGATTTCATCGAACAAAATTGTAGCCTGAAAGAACCATACTGTCTGACTGCGATATCCAAATGCAACTTGATGCAGGAAGAATTGGACAAGGTGTATATGGGATTATATGCACCGGGGCAAATGATGGATGACCGTCTAAATGGTCAGATTTCATACAACAGTTCTCTTTCAAATGCCTTCAAGTTGAAACTAGGACAAGATGTGAAACTATTTTTGGTAGAAATGAAGGCAGCTACAGGGAAGGATATTGCAGAGCACGTAATTAGACTGGTGAAGGTAATCCCTGCTAGCCTTGTTCCAGTTAGTTATGCCCCACTGCTAATCCGTATACTTCAACTTCGGAGGGAGCCGATGAAAATGAGAGAGTGGTGGATGAGTTGGCAGGTGGGAAAGAGACTGATAGTAGTAATAATGTAAGTTCTAATTGAGTAAATAGAATTGATTATATTCCACATACTTGTTGGGTCCAAATGCTTGTCTGTGAAATACCTAACATCGTGGTCAATATCAGGAGTGCTGAAGTATGAGCCCATCAGCCCAACTTACCTCGGAGCAACTGAATGAGATCATTGAGTACGAAAAGAAGACCGACCAAGGTGCAAGAGAGGTCCAGGAGCAAGGGGATGGCGGAAAGGACCTCAATCCAGAAAATTCCAGTTCAGTATGGTATACTGTTCTCAATTCAATCAACAACGAATTTGAACACGAGTGTCTCAAGGAGGCGGTCAGGCTGCTGAATGCTCATCTGATTCGTCAATCAATAGATGACCGTGTTCCAGGCCACAAGTATTCAATTCCAGGCCTGCCCGGTACAAAGTTTCTGGCGCACCTGGTTTGGGCAATTTGGTTCATCCTGAGGAGGTGGGTATAGGATAATGATATGCCAGGAGCACTGGTGACGGATGAAATGGGACTTGGAAACACTTTCACCTCGGTGGCAGCAGCAATGATTTGCAAACTGCTGGCTGAGAAAGTTGTAATGGGGTTACCGCTGTCGATTTTGTGGGGGAATACCGTTGCAGAGTGGGTGAATATGGTGCAGAACGACTTTCCTGGGATAATCGGTAAAGAACGGGAATGGTATCCACTGCGAAGATATACTTCAGTGCCCCACCACCTCATAGAGATCCAGAAAACTCCCCCACAGGTGCATCCCGCACTAACATCTGCCCTTGAACCAATCCTGTGGTTGACAATGCCAGGAGTTGCAGAGATGTTCAAGAGTGTCATTGACGAGATGATATTTTCAACAGATTTCAAATTCATTGACTTGTTCCACACAGAAAATTTGAATCTCACCCACGATGATCTGAACAGCAGTCTTGACGAGCCAGAAATCCGATGGAATATCCACCTTGTGTCGTATGATACCTTAACATCCAGAGCGAAACCATCAAGCAATGGCCAACTCTCACACTGTTTGTGGAGTTTTGGGATATTTGATAAGTCTTATCGGTACAAGACGAAAAATAGTGTGGGCTGGCAAATTGCGATCAATGCGAGAATTGGATTCAAACTTCAAGTCACTGCAATGCTGGGTTTCCATTCACTCTATGACTGGTATTTTCAGATGATGTGGCTGTTTTCAGGTGTGCCTGAAGATCCAGAAGATGATACTGTAATGGAAATGCACAGTGCCGATGCACCGTATTCCGCTGTGAAGAGTTTGATGCATGCTATCTGGACTGAAGACGAACATGCTCAACAGGATTCAGCACACCGGATGATCCAAAGTACGAAGCCCTCGATGATCAGGAGATGGTCAGAATCGAACCTTGCGAATGGGAAACCACTTGTTCAGATACCGAGGGAGAATGCACACCTGCTTCATCCCAAATGGACTGAAGAAGAGCAAGCAAAACTGAAGACCCTTGTAGAGAGATACACTTCACGGGGTGCTTCAGGAGCATGGAGGGTTCATAGATGGCGGCTGGCATACTTCTCATTGGTATTGGGAGACACTGAGGATTGGAATGACGTTTCTGGACAATGGTACAATGAATGGCTGCTTGATACTTGGGTGGATTCTCCAATTTTCCGCTGGCTGAGAGACACAGTGTTGCCAATGCTTATCAAGGAACCTGCGGGGTATCCCGAGCCTGACGAAGACGAACCATGAAATGAGGCGCTCCCGCACGATCCTGAAAGTAGTAACAGCTTTGTGCCTCATGTACCTCCTCCTCAAAAGGCGGTGCTATTTTATCTGCTGCGACCCCAAGTTCGTTATTTGAAGTGGTGGCTCACAAAGTTTTTTGCAGATCATTTGGATATTGTCTACATGTATGCGGAAATGGGCAACAATGAGTGCACAGAAATGCAGCTCGAATTCCAAGATTCGCCAAATCCCTCTGTGTTCATAACCACACCCAAAGTGGTTGGGACAGGCCTAAATCTCACAGCGGCAAATCATGCGGTAATGACTCAGAAGTTCTGGGTATTGAATGAGCAGTGCCAGGCATTTGCATGGGTTGTCCGACTTGGGCAAAACAGAGTTCCACACACCTGGCTATTGAACACTGGACCAAGTGGTTATGATAACAGAGCGAGTGATCTACACCAGTTTTCTGAAGTGGCACAAAAGAGAGTCCTACATGGCCTGATGAGCCGACCGAACATCACGACTTCGATGATATACCAGATTCTGAAGTGTCATGAAGACCTTACAAAGCAGCCTACGGAGCAAGGAGATGTCATGCCATCAAATGGTGAGGATTAATGATAATTATCTGGGCAGTGTAATCAAGATACACCTCTTTAAACATTCTACCAATACAATCTCCCCAACTGATGCAAAATAAGCAAATGGTATGGATAATAAGGCGCTCATGGGGAGTATTGGTTAAAGCTCGATTCCATTTGGTGTTAGTTGATTATAGTGATGAATATGCGATGAAGTCAATGATCAACAGATATCTGGTAAACGGTAACATAGCCTCATTTGGATGCTCCAATATGTGATCAAAAGCAGCTGCGCCTGTTTAATGGTCGACTAGGTCAAATTCTGCGGTGCCTTACATTTCTCTTTGTGTCAATTCGACGAAGCTGCAGTCACATATCGTCTTCAAATGTATATTGTCCGTGTGGAATTGTGATATCGAATTCTGCGAACGGGATTCCAGTTATCAGGTGCGCCTGAACCTCCATGCGTGATTCAAATTATTTGTTTCTTGTTTATTGCAGGCGCACCAGACACTAGAATTGCAAAAGAATTCGGACTATTCACTGAATCTATAATGCTGAATAATTTACAGTCAATTGCACATGAGAATCGCTATCAACATCTCGACTCTCCTGAGACAGATCCATCACAGTATATCTTTAATCATGGAGGGATGGAAAGACTGTCTAAGCGATATCGAGTTGATGTATCGTATCTTAAGACACAGCTCGCGTATTCCAGGCTTATCTGAAGAATACCGCCGAGTATTTCCTCGCTCAGTAATGAAATTCAGGCACACCTCAGATCCACTCTCATGTCGAGTGTGATGGTCTCAGGTTTGACACCGCATACATATTCTATTGAACGGCTAATTTTGACATGCAGGCACTCATTGTTCACATATGATCCCACTCCAGGCACCCCTCTGAACTGTGAGTACCCACTTTGCATTACCTTTCAATCTGTGCCTGCCAGCACACAGAGTGTCATCAGTCAGACACCAAACTTTTAGGTGCAGGCCCGGCTCATCCCGCTCAAACCCAGCTTAACATTCAAATCTATGCATGATCGGTATGTGAAGGCCACCACTTAAATGCCATAACTATCATGCTCTGTGTCAACCTATCCTTTGATGGAAGGTGTCCACCACACACTTTCCGTAGATGCACTGCCCTGGCCGATAAGTAACTCCACTTAACTGAATTTTTACTAATAAGTGTGTTCAAACCTTACATTTCCAACATCCTAAAATCGCTTCTGTCGTTCGGGCTCCATAATCAAGCTGCAGCTTGAGAGAGTGAACCTCAAAAGATAGCTTCTGCTTCGCGATTTTGCAGATAACCAGCGACTGCCGCTCACTTGTATAGCACACTTCCTCGAATAGGCTCAAATTCACAACTCTTCCTAGGCAGACTTAACTACATTTTGAGTAACTTGTATGTTTGGGCCACCAAAAACTCGTATTTTAAAATAGATTGTGTGAACCGATTTCCATCAAGAGAGCTCGAAGAGATAGAATCTGAATGCCAGTCTCTGCTCAGTGGATTGATCGGTGACCAGCAAGCTCCCGCCCACTGCGTATCTTGAATGCCTGAAGTTCGTAACAAATCATAAACAGACCATATCTGATTTCCACCAACGTCCAATCCCTTGTGTGCATGAAGAAGAAATTGTGATGAAAGCTCGAGTAAAGAAAAGGCAGTTTCTGAGAGTCCAAGTAACTGTCAAAGTAAGGCGAGTCTGCAATCGCAGCCATTAGATTGTATCCTGCATGCCAATTTAATGCTAGCTGCACCTCAATCAGCCTGGACAGCATGCTGTGATTCATGTTTCTGCTGTCAGATGAAGCCTCGTGATGCATTCATATTGTTCTTATGCACTGCTTTGAATGCCAATATTTATGTTAAGACAACATTATAGCATTGAGACTCATAATGTTTGTGATTAAATGATGCGGTGTTTACATGATAGTAGGCGCAACATCTTAATGTGAGTGACTATTTATAACCTATTCGCTAGCAATCTTGGCATTGACGAGAACTGGAATCGATTAGATTACACCTGAGTGTTCATCGTACCTTTACCGTTCTTTCTCTATGTTGCATCTCTCCCTTGTAAACCCAAATTCTCCATCCTCTCTTACACTAACTGCATACATATTGTGACTTCAGCAGACTCAGACCGCTGAAAGTGAAGTTCTGCACCCTATATTGCCTAATAGACTGCTAACTTTGCTGTAGAATCCTAAAACAACCAAATATCATTGCAATAGGGTGTCCATCCGACTTGTATACCGCATTTGGAGATTCATATTTATCCACTATCAGCAACAAACTCAGTTTGGACCCGTATAACTTCAACAGTTGCCACTCACGAAGGTCCCAACTCCATCCTCCGTCCAACTCCTGCAAGATTCTTCAACACACCGACAATTCTGTACCATGTGGTCACCTCTCATATGCTCGAACTCGAGGCATAATGAACTACCTTTGGCGGAGTTATATGCTGGGGCGATGATGATCAACCCATTTCTCAGGATTCCACCTATGTCCAGCCCTGAGAGTTAGTTAGTGATATAACCATGTTAAAGTCTCGAGTTCTTCAGGTGTGTTAAGATCTTCAGGTGCATCTAGTTCAAATTCTAGGTATCTTGGCTTAATCCAACCTTCTATTCTTGCATCAATAGCGTATTTGGATATGAATGGTAATATTCGGGAATTGGGGGTATGAATAATCCATCTAATCCGGTGCACCTGATGCTTCCTAAATCTCAACACAGATCTAGCTTCGACAATATATATATGAACCGCAGATACTGTCTTCTGGACTATTCCCAGGTATGCCTCGAATTCCACCCTCCTTGGCCGAACATCACTGTTTCCAGGCACGCCTCGAATTGCAACCTCCTTGACTGGGTGCTACTTTGTTGCCCTATTTTCCCGTTATTCTATGAAACTTCCTACTGTATTTACTCTTATATGCTTCTGTCTACATTCCGCAACTTCACTTCATCAAGATGGAACCTACGGCCAGCCAGGTGAGGAATCACTATTGACAGAAGAATCCAGAAGCACACCTTCAGCGAGCACTTGCATGTGCATTTAAGAAGACAGACCAATTTCCATTGCCGATCCAATGTTTGAACTTCCAACCTTTGTGTATAGTGTTAAAGATAGCTAATATCCGCGCTGTGATTCATATGATGCAGGATGATAACGATACTGATCGGGAGGAGATCAGCGATAACGATGGTAAAGATGCTGGAGAGTCCACCTTAACATCCGATATCGGAGAATACGATTTGGACAACCAGCAAGAGGTCCTACATCTACACAAGGTGTGCTGTGATAAGATAATACAAACTAGAAGATTTCCACTGCAAAAGAAACGGAACCGTGCCGATACCGTCATTGCCCACACTTCACTTCCAAATCTGTGACATCCAGCTGGGGCCATGGTCCCACCATTGCTCAAACACCAAAAGTCAACCATCAACATATTACACGAGTCTGACATTGTACCTGCCCAGGTGCTCCCGCTTTCGGAGTCTGGTGGAGACTATAGTTTTCCTCAACCAAAGGCCGGTGAATATCACAACGTTCCTCAACACCAAAAGGCTACCTTTGAGGTAGTGAAACGGTTCATAGAGGCAATTGTATTCACAAAGACTCCCTTGCCAATCATTTCCAATGAGAAGTACTCCATCATTGACGAAGCTTGGCAACTAGCCATTGAAGCCCATGATCGACAGTGGGCATTAGCAGGTGCTCCTGTAGGTGCAACATCTGTGTGTCAATTGCCTGGTGATCCATCTCTTAAAATCGATCCGCAAACCCAAGAAGCCGTAAGTGTTTACTATGTTTTCTGCTCCTTGATTGGACTTGTGATGATACAAATCCCCAAACATATACCTAGTTAAAACGAAAGATTAGTACCATTCGAGAGTGTGTGGCAGATGGAGCTCGTGGAACTATTGTCCGAAGTTGCCAGTTGAATTTAAGATCAGACACTGAGTTTCGAATCCAGGTTAAAAAGCTCCTGTTTGATGATGTATATCACTCGAAGGTCATCGATGATAAGAAGTCCTGGTTGACCTGGATCGAAGTGCTTGACTCAATCTACTATCAGTTTTTCTTCACCGCCAATTGCTTGGGGCGACAACCGACCACATCGCAGTTCTTTCAACCGCTCACACCGCAGACGTTAACCCTTGTGGCCACAGCTATTCATTGTGTGCTGTCTCAGTATGCCACTGGAAAGAAGGTTACAGGTATGTTTTCTCAAGATGAATATCAAGGTAAACTTTGCCCTTCCACAGTAATGGATTGCATTACTGCAGAAGTCACTGCACTCATCAATTACACATGGTGGGCTACTTCATACCCCCCCCCCCCCCCACCCCCATGGTTCTCTTGCGGTATAATAGGCTCTCCTCAATCCCCATCGACGCTCCTCAGTATGGATTGGTACTTCAATATTTCATTCAGTGCTCCATAATGCATTTCTGTCAGCGCTTCTCCTCTAGAATGGGCGCTCCTGGACCTCAATCAGGAGCGTCTCTACTTCATTCCAGACTCTTTACCTCCCTCCCTTTCGGCAATGCTCAGCATGGATGAGCTGCTCCGCTGGATAGGTGCTCCTTGGTCTGGATTTGCACCCCCAATTTCATTCCACACTCCTCCATCACCATCATCAGTCCACTTGCCCACCTTGCACTCCACATCAGGCACTCCTCCTATCCTGGTGGCGCACCTCTTTTCCCTGCGAATTCATCATATTGTCTTTCAAACTCCATTTTGATTCACCGCGAGCGAACCTTTCAATTCCAACCATTTAGGTATCACAAATCAAGCCAAATGACATTTGAATTTAATTTCGCCCACTTGGCAGGCCCGAATCATTCAGAAATACAAGGAGCGCCTCCAGCTTCTTTGCGCCATTGATGAATTGTGTGTTTCTGCGTTTGTTGGCCCTGATGAGATGGGAGATTTAGTGGATGACATTGAGAGTGTGTTTGATTGATATCATTTGATTGCTTAGCCGGATTATTGTTTCTGGTTTACCTGCTTTCATTTTTGAATCACTCATCATTTTCTTTGGTTCTCCATAATGTAGCGATGCAAACAGTAGAATGTTGAATGAGATGCTGAGTACTATAGTATGATTTAGAAGTTGATAATGAACAATAATCTATGCATGATACGTGGAGGGTATTCTTATTGCTCGTGTACATTCCGAGAATCTCAGATACTGACTGCAGTCCTTCGAATGAATATCCTTAAGAACCCAGGCATCTGTCAGAGTTAGTATGGGATTCCTGCATTGGTTGGGCGACAGTCTCAGGTTCTCCCAAACTTATCACAACCGATCCCATGGTGCTCCAGTACCAGTCATCAGAGATCCCAGTTACTGCAAAGGCCAGCCGAAATACCCTCCTAGGGTCTGATTCTCTCCTGAACTTGACCTTTCTTACTTTACACTCCGCCTCCTCTCACACACTCCTGGAGGCTCCCAGTGACTAAAATGCATTTTGCTGATAAAGGGGCGAACACACTGTATTATTACAGGCCACTATATTCCCTTGGACTTTTTATAATTTTTGCCAGCACAGCCTCTGCACAACTCAAGTGTGCTTCTCTTTTATTTCCATTGAGAGTTCGTCAACATTGTTTCATTTATCATTTGTCAACATCGTTTGGTTTATCGTTTGTCAACATCTTTTGGTTTATTGTTTGTCAACATCTTTTGGTATACCGTTCGTCAACATCTTTTTGTTTATAGTTCGTCAACATCGTTTCGTTTATCGTTGGTCACCATCGTAACGTGTATCGATCGTCAACATTGTATCGTGAATTGATCGTCAACATTGTATCATGTGTTGATCGTCAACATTGTATCATGTATCGTTTGTCTCGTTTGTTGTATGCAGAATAATTACTAATTATTCTTCAATAGGTTTGTTCTCTTTTGTACATCTCTTAGACTTTGAGACCTGTAACAAGTTATATGGCATGAATTGCCAGCAGAAGAAATAACTTCTGTATGCACTACATGTTATGCATAATCATCCTTGCCAGTAATAAGACATTATGAAATTTATTAATTCAGGACTAGTATATTATAACTATCATATTTCTATTAATATGAATTGTTTTAATTATAAGATGAATGTAGATTCAATACAGTATCGGTTGAATAATTCAATATATTTCTAGTACTTTATTGATATAAAATTATGCTAGAATTTAATACAATTTAGATTGAAACAAATCTTGAAATACCCTACAAGTTAAACTGATGTGTATATTGACAGAGAATATAGTATTTATATAGTACAAATTTTCCATTCATAATTGGTGTTTTTGTTATAGTACATATACAGTACAGTACCAAATACTCCCCATTCATTGATGAGACTGCAGTGCTATATTCAACAGAGTGCATCATAACTCCTAGAGTTTAGTGATTGTTGTATATTTCTAAATTTAATATTTCAATTACTGAATAATAGTGTAAAATACTACAGTACTACAAGATACCTGCACATATGATATTGTAAATATGTTAGTATTCAGTGGAATAGGGAAATTGTCACTCAGCTGACAGCATCGGGCATCAAGGTTTGGCCTTGCATATGTTCAGATATGCTGAGGTACATGCAGACTTAGGTAAGTATATGTGTGAATGTATAGGTATTTGCGAAATAGAAACATATAGAAGAAATATAGTATAACTCTACTATTTAACTCAATACACATTATTTTGAATATGACAGCAATCCAGCATCAATGCAGCATCAATATGTCATCTAATGTAGTCTTCTATACTATATTATTGTGAAATTAATCCCACATTCAAAACAATTAATATTGTTGCAAATTCTGAAATACCCCACAAGTTCAGCTGATGCATACATTTATAAACAATTCAACACTAATACAGCATTTACTTGGCATCAATAAATGGGGCTTTTTTGGTAGAGTAGGTATTAAATAATCCCGGAAAGATGCAAGACTCCATATAACCCGCACCTGACCAACGCCCACAAAAAAAAGAATACCTTAAACAAGGCTCTCAACCTACACCCAAGTCATTCCCAGCTGGCCGATGCCTATGATATACTGTCCAAGATTTTCAATGGTGCATCTTCTTTACTCCCAACGCCGCTGCAGCGCCGCAACCCGCCCATCCCCATCCCTAGGTATCCTTGAAGACCCCTAGTAGCACATTTTCGCCCTTACGTAGCATAACCCTTCCACCCCTCAACGACACGACACCTACACCCTCAATGTCACAAGCCTGCCAACTAGAGACCGTAAGTTGAGGGGCATCATCCTCCTTCGCTTTTCCAACAACGCCCAGACACAGGCCTGATTTCACATCGATAAGAATAGCGCCAGAGACAGAGGGAGTGTCCATCCTATTTATCATCAGTTTGGTAAGAAACGGGCAAGAGGGAAAGCTAACACGGTATCGAGAAAGCGGGTGATGGCATGAGGGTCCATCACATCAATCGTTGGAAGCTCAATGGTGGGCGAGATTGTTGGGAAGCCCTGATTCAACGTGCAGGGGGGGGTCGAGAGCCTAACGCTCGGCGTTTTTGGAGATGCGGTCTGCGTAGTTAACAAGAGGCACAGTTGCCGAGAGATTACTTCAAATCTTGAGATGATGGGTGGTAGCGCCGAACCAAGGAGGCTGAAGCTGAGGCTGGGGTAGGTTTTACCATTCCCTCGATCTAAATTCGCCTCGAACCAGGTACAGATAACGATAGTGCAACTGAATACCAGACTATCATTGGATCTCTCATGTATGTAGTTATTAGATCAAGGCCTGACCCAACACATCATAACACTTCTTTATAATGTGGCGGACTTTAGTGGAGCAATATAAAGACCCCTTCACGGTAATACACGTCACCAAGAAAAATTCACAACTACCAAGTAAACGTCACAGCGATAAAAAGCGCTTCGAAATGTCAACGAACATGCCTCTCATCGCCCTCGGTATTACCCAATAACCTTTAAAGATATCTGACGACAAGGAGTCACTACCGCAGATCGAGTGTTTCTAGTCCGCCGCCTTATGTCGGCCCTACCATCTTCAAAGATCAAACTGTATTCGATAAAAAATCATCTAAATATGGGTCATATACTACAGCGAAGAAATTGAACTAGTGGGTGGGGAAGGTGTGATACAGCTGTTATGTTGGCTTTGAAGAATCGATTGACCATGGTATGATCAATCGGTAGTGGGGTTATTCCACGGTTTCTTAATTGGTTTCAGATGGGGATGGGAGGTCAGATTAACATGCGATAGTTGTCTTTTCATGCTTTTTAAAATTGATGTAGTGTGCAATATCAATTCGTAGAAGAAATAGGGCTGTATTTGGTTGTGATGTTTGCTTCCTGGTTCAGCATTGACAGTTAATCTGCCGGAAATATAACCATAGAAAACGTGCTTTTGTCATCATCGATCTGTGGCTCTCGTCAGTCTCAAATCGCCGTTGCTCATTGTAGTGGGCTCTTATACCCAGCGGAGGAATCTTCTGCTCCATCCACTTCTGCATGGCATCGATTTCTTGAGGATCCGCGGAATGTTCAAGATTAGGATAAGAATGCCATTCAACTTTGCGTCCGTACTTCTCACGCAAAATATCCTTCGTCTTCACTGCCCACTCATATCTGACAACTGCGTCTACTTCTCCGTGTGCTTGGAAGATAGGGGTCTCCTTATTCGCATCAGAGATGAGTTCGGGGACCTTCTCGAGGCAAGGGAGCCAAGTTGAAAGCGCGATAATGCCACCAAGCTTGCTATGATATGACATTCCGCCCTGTAATATTAGTGCTATTGAATGACGGGAAAGAGAGGAGAAAGGAAAGTACCAAAAGTGAGACCGCACCACCCTGCGAGAATCCACCGACAATGATTCGGTCATTCGGAACACCTTTGCCAATTTGCTCATCGATGATGCTATGGAGATGCTTCACACTCTTCACGATCCCCTCAACATTTTCATTGCGGTTCAAGTCATCGCCACCGAGGTGAGTAATGTCAAACCATCCGGGCATTCTCATGCCCATATTCTGCCACCACGTTATGAGCGATTATGGTTAACTGTAGTAGATGTTCGACAGACATACCACGGTGATCGGAATGCTCGGAGCATGAGGGAATATAAACGCGCACTCATCAAACTTCTGTCGTAGTCGAAAGTTCTCTGATATAGATGCCCTGAAAATTTAAGGCAAGTATCAGATCGGTCCTTACTGACTGCGCAAAGCATGGCACTCACCAACCGTTGCCAGTATCACCCAAACCATGCAGGAAGATAAGGCTGTGAGAGGAAAGGATATGTTAGTTCCAGATAAGTCCGGGCCTTTTTTGCAGGGGGGTAAACGTTGAAGTATGTCTTTTGGCAGCGGGGACCACAACGGCGGCGGCAGAAGTCATGATTGACTCGGAATGAACAATAAGTGCACTGTAAAATGGATGAATGGGATATCGGTCAACAGTGGGGTTGTTAATATTGATATCAAATAGGTATCGCCAGTTTTCCTAGGTTCATAAGAACGGCAAGGATTAAACGCATACGCAATCAGCTAAAACTAATTTTGTGTTACCCGGTGCTCGGACATGATATGGTATGTCACTCGCCTTCCATTGAATGCTCCGCCCGGGCAGAGGAAATGGTCTTAAGTTCTAAGTGTATAATCCAGTCTTAGCTCACAGATAATCACCATCGTCATCACCTGTAACGCCGATATGGGGACTACTTATCTATTGTGAATTTGGACTTTGCTCACTACACTATAGCTCATATCAAACCCCTCCTTCACCTCCCTTCTCTCATCCTCCAAAACCTCTCTCTCTCTCCCTACCTTTACCCTTCGTCCTCCTTCCTCCTACCTCTTTCCGACTCCGACAGCTACACTCCCTGCCTCTTAATCTAATGTGCCTGTGCAGAAGGAGAGTTGCAATGTACGATACATGACGTCACGTTGAAGTTAAAGTCGGTCACGACCCGAATAATCATTCAAAATCACTCTTCAGGAATCCATTACCAGAGAGAGATTTAACTACCGCATTTCGAAGAGGCGAGAATGAAGTCCACAATTATCAAGCAGGGGGGGGAGGTAGAGGGGAATGTATGGAGTTAAAGTGAAGGAAGGTAAGTAGATATGGAGGTTATTGTGGTATTCGACGGGGATCCTCACCGGTAAAAATTACCTTACGTGACGCGCAGTCCATAGCAAGCGATTTTTCAGACGGTATTTCATAGTAAATCTTGCGTATACATAGGTACTATGCAGTCCTATGGACCTGCGTATTGTCTAGATAACTATGATATATGAGAACAAATCTACACTAGATACTATTCGCGGCGCTGGATACTATGTTCCATGCTCCCAGGTGCACTCGACTTCGTGCTCCCAGATACACTTGAATCCATACCCCAAGCGCACTCGACTTCATGTTCCTAGGCGCACTCGACTAATTCTGACCACCCAAACTTCAACACATTACAACAGGCCAGCTTCGTGGGGTTTGGCAGGTGGAGTACTTGGGCTTGATACGAACCCTCATCCATCCATATGTAGCTCGATGTGCCTCATCTTTGATCAGAAACATTCTATGCATTATAGTACAGTACACCCAAAACCTACCCAAAAACATCAACACTATTTTACATCCACATCCACCAGCTTACACCCCCACCCCCCACCTCATTCCCCAGCCCCCAACCGACCCTGCAATCCTACCAACCTTAACATCCTCCCTCTCCGCCCTTTTCCTCAACCGTTCCTCCTCCCGCTCCTTCTTCCTCCGTTCCGTATCCAACTCCCCAAACCTCGCCACACTCCCATGTTTCATCCGTGTGATCATATCCCCCGCGCGACCCTTCGTGAACACCGCTGCCTCGTCCTTCCCAATATACTTCAGCATCTTGATCTGGCTCTCTGACGCCGGTGCATTCCTCCACGCCGCGCTGTGCACCAACAGTGGCGCAGGGTATTTACTTAGCGCGAAGGTGTCTGCGGCGCGGACTGCGGTTTCGAGGCTGTCGACATCGGAGACTAGGACCCGTGGGCGCGCTTTGAGGTGTTTATTTCTTCCCTTGGCGATTTCGGGGGGGAGGGTGTGGGTTTCTGAGACGCAGAATGTGGAGGGGGTGGGAGAGGAGGAGCTGGGAGAGGAGCGGTAGATTTTAAGGAAGCCGTTACGGAGGGAGAGGATGTAGAGGCTAGGGGTAATGGAGACCCAACTTAGTCTACTGAGGGAGCGGATGTGGATGTCCTGGCGGACGTCGGCGAGGAGGTCGCCGATGCTGTCGTAGTCGGTGAAGGTGACGGTTGGTGTTCGTGTTGAGGGGACTTGGTCAGGGGTGCTGAGAGATGTGTTTAGTGGGTTGTCTCGGTGATCGTTTTCGCGTGCGTCAACGCGTGCTTTGGCTTCTTCGAGGGTTTCGCCGTCTAGCATTTCGGCTGGGTCTAGGCCGAGTAGTGTGGGCACTGTGATGACGCCGCGTTCAACGTTGCCGACCATGTCAATGACCAGGCAATCCCCCTTTGTGGAGTGACGCCGCATTCCGCGGCCAATCATTTGGACCAGTAAGTTCTTTGACCTTGTCGGGCGGGCGAGGAGGACACAGTCGATATTCGGGATGTCCGTGCCCTCGGTGAAGACGCCACAATTGACCAGCACTGGGAATTTCCCGGTTCGAAACTCCTCGAGGCGCTGCTTGCGATCCTCGGCAGATGTGTGGCTAGTTACGGGCTTCACGTCAACACCATACTGTCGGAATTTTGCCGTGATCTCATTGACGTGGGCAATGTCGACGCAGAAGACAAGGGTTGAGTTTCGTTCGCGCGCCTTCTGAAGCCACGAAAGTACGGTGATTTCGTTTGCCCGGTCCGTGTTCACTGCGCGGCCGAGATCGCCAATCTGGAAGTCGCCGCCGGTCCCGCCGGTTTTAACGCGTGAGAGGTCAACATTGGTTTTTACAGTTGTGAACTTAACGGGGCTAAGCCAGCTTTCCTCGATCATCTCGACGTAGCCGCTTCTAGGGTCAGTACTGCTCCTCCCCTCAGAGAACACGGTGCTCACCGGTGGTACACAATGTGGTCCAGAACCTTCCCGAGCGCCAACCCGTCAGACCTACTGAGTGTCGCGCTCACCCCCACGACTACTGGTTTCTCCTCCCGCACACCCTCCTCCATATTCAACACCCCGAAGTGGTTAAGTGTTTGTCGATACGACGCCGCGATGGCGTGGTGCGCCTCGTCAATGAGTATCAGCTTGAATATCTTGGGATCAAACTTTTCGATGCGGTTTTTGCTGACAAGCGAGGCGACAGAGGCGACAGTGATATCTGCCATCCCTGACGAGTGGGAGTTTCCCATTTCGATCTCTATCGTGGCATCGGGGTATGTGCGGCGGCAGTGGAGACATGCCTGTTCTACTAGCTCTGTGCGGTGGGCTAGGATCAAGGTGCGGGTTGCTTTGAGAGGCCGCGAGGGGTGTTGGAGGCGCGAGATGAGCTGTGTGAAGATTACCTGTACAAAACGTTAGCTAAGCATCAAGGAAGAAGGGAAGGGTGGGAGGGGAGAGGGAGGAGAGGATAGGAGGTACAGTTTTACCGCTTCCAGTAGCGAGCGAGACTCCCATACGCCGATGTCCTTCGTCGACATGTTTGAGGACTGCCACAATACATTCCTCCTGGTAAGAGCGGAGTTGGAGAGGCGCCAGGGTTGGCAATAGCGCGGTATCCACAATCGCGGCAGCCTTCTTCTTTTTACCGATAGCTCTGGATGCGAATTGGCGAATGGGGTGTCGACATAGTATCTCGCGTGCGCGTGGCTTCACAGGTTGAGTAAGGAGTCTGACAATGATGCAGCGCATTGAAACGGAAGGGGTTTGTTTGTCTTGCTCTAGACGGTAAGCGATCTTTCTAAGGTCATGTGGCTGCCGCCCCGTAACTCGTAGGAGAATTCTATATTTTCCCGCTTTTGAAAACTATATTCCATCAGATTTCTGGGAGCCGACCTACTCACGACCCAGGAGTCCCCGCATTCCTGCAAGGTAGAAATACCATCAGCTTCTAGGACCAAGCTTTCCAAAAGTATGTTGATTTTCTAGTAATCACGATATAATGCATACCTCAGGCTGCAGTCCATGGTGTTATAAATACCAGGAACTATAAATACCGTCAGGTTAGAAACCTGCAGTTGCTTTTCTTTTACATGGGCTCAGACTATGTCCAGGTGTGTTTGCACTTATCACTGGCAATCCCAGCCTTCATATCGTTGGTATACACCTGTTTGTAACTATCCAAACCATGTGTCTACTGATGCAACCCCACATTCGAGACTCGTAGTGTTCTATGAGCGGAGAACTACCCCAAATAGTTCGATTGCCAGTTGTGTCTCCAAAACTTCCAGCATCTCCAATGGTGATACCAACCCGGAAGCTACTACTCCTCTTGGCTATAGTATTGTACAATAAGTTCATGCATGGTTTAGAAGAAACTATATCATCACCAATTGTAAATGGAATTTACTAGTAATGCTCTCAGAGTATATATGGTATGCTAGCTGTCACTTGATACTAGTCTTGGCAGATTTGGGCAGGTGGTTATTGACATAGATACTATTTCTAAGATGCAAAAGTGGAAGACCATCTACAGTAGTATAACTTTGATAGTTTTACCTAGGTGACATGTTATAGTATCTAGGAACTATCAAGCTGGGTGTGAATAGTCTTGTAACATGCCAGAGACATTTCAGCAGTGGGGGTAATAATTCATGAATAAAATTGGTGGAGAAATTACAAGGAATAGATAGTTCTTCTCCTTTTCCTCACCTTCTATCACATATTCCATAACTCCACCATATTATTGGTAAATTTCATATCCTGTTATACAGAGTAGCAATACTATATGTTGATGAAATTGGTATTATAATTGGATAGATATTATAACTGCTTGTAGATTGGCAGAAGAGGGTGAATCTACAATTTATCCCAAGAAAACCCTCCTAGTAAGTCTTTATATATTTTTGTATTTAGCAAACCCTAATGCAGAATGCATCTCTATATTATTCAGTTATACTCAGGCAAAAGATATTCAAGTTCACTATAAATTAGTAGAGCTATAAAGGCAGCCAATAGATAGAATAGAAGGAGAAAGCTTTACCATCAATCTTATAACTCCACTAATATTCAGTTACATTGAATACTTATTGACTCAGAATAGGTCCATAAGAGGTAGTAGAATTCAGTATTATTATTGGGGTGATACTTATCCAGGTGACATATAGATTCATTACTCAATGGAAGCTAGAAGCCCTCACATATGAAAGATACACTCTACGTTTTGAATGCAATACAAACATTTTGAAAATACTTCAATGCTATAGTAATCGAGAGTAATGATTGCAATTCACAATCCAATCTGAGGTGTTATAGGCAATACCACATCAGCATAGTGTGTTATGATATCTCAAGATATGTTTGTCCTATAGCTTGGAAATAGAGATTTGTTATAGTAAGTAAACCGATAGTACTACTTGTTGGTGGTGTTTATGGTAAGTAGCAGTATCTGATCGTACATTTGCATGCAATTTATCTGTTCCCAAAATATATATAATATCATGATAGTGGAGTTTGGAATCCAGTCCAGTCTGCTGTATATTGAATCAAAATATGTTCTTACTCAGATATTATTATGCTTGTTAAAATTGACTTGAATTTACATGATATCTATTGACAAGATATTTATATCTAACCATAGATATACATTCAGGCAATCTGGGCTTGGGGAATACACAGCTTAAGCAACTAGGAATATACCCTGGAAGTAATACTTACTAGGCTTGTACAGGAGTTGAATAAGTACAGTTGACTGCAGTATGCAATTGGACATGGAAGTGAGCAACAAGATGAGAAGGGGATAATTGAACACAGTCAGTCAGAAGTTATTGAACATACTGAAAGGGGACTGATTACGAAGACTCGGTAGGGGTACCAAAGAATACTTGGTGGAATGCTAGGAGAGTGTGATTCAAATCACTGGGGGATATATTCGATGGTAGTCAACATGTAGTCACTGAGAACGGAGACTATTAGCAACAGTTCTGAACCGCCACTTCCGGTTCGGGTCGGGGTCAGAACCAAACCGTGGACAAATACGTGGTCCGGATTGTCCGCACACCCAAACTGTCAATTCGTGTACGGTTCGATTGACATCTCCGAAGCCATCAGAATTGGGTGGGTAGCCAATGGGTTTTCCAGCGGGTTCATTGGTAGATTTATATAATGCTCTTGCTTTTGCTCTTTGATAACTGTATTAGATCAAAATCAGTTAAATAAAATCCAGAAATACCTTTTTGATCACTTTACAGATTGCAACATCGTTCATGCTTGGTTGACTATCATTTTCAGAATGTGGCTGTGACCATGTCGCTTGCTCTTTTCCCTCTAAAGACTGCCAATACGTTGCTAATGGATAACAGCAAGCAAATCACTTTGGAATTATCTTACTTAGAAGACCCGAAATCGTTGATGCTGTGTTGACGCTCATTGACATGATGGGGTAATGAACATCGCACGTATTGTTTTGCCTGAAATGGCCACCAATACATCCTATATGCATTACTATCACAAATCAAAGCTTAGATAACCCAGGATGCAAAGCCAAAAATTGTTGACGCTCGGTTGATGCTCATTTTCAGAATGGGACAGTGACTGTGTTGCTCTCTTTTTCGCCTATAAAGGCAGCCAGTACAATCATTATGTTTCACCACAACCAGATCACTTTGTAATCACCTGACTTAAAAGACCCGAAATCGTTAACACTCTGTTGACGCTCATTATCATGATGGGGTAACGAACATCATATGCATTGTGTTGCCTGAAAAGGCTGTCAATACATCATATATGAACTACTATCACAGCTTAAAGCTTAGATAACCCAAGATTCAAAGTCAAAAATTGTTGACACTCAATTGACACTCATTGTCAGACTGGGGCAGTGACCGTGTTGCTTGCTATTTGGCCTATAACATCTGCCAATACAACGGTTATGCTACACAGCGATGAAATCACTTTACAATTACCTTGTTTACATAAACAAAAATCATGGACGCTCTGTTGACGCTCATTGTTATGATGAGGTATGCAGCTTGTCGCTAGAATTTTTGCCAATACAGGCTGCCAATACTATTATTATGTATACCCAAGACCAAGTTAATATTTAATTACCAGATTTACATAACCTCACATTGTTGACGCTTTGTTGACCCTTATTTTGCCACGGGGGTATCTGTAATATTCAATCATTTGATTTGGCGTAGTCTGTCATTCACATTGTTCTGGCAGCCTTTCTAGCATTTTCATTGACTTTCATCTTGATCACTACATTATTCTGTAATGATACATATACATATATCCTTTAAAATATACTTTACAGTGTCAGCTAATTGTAGATAATAATACACTACAAAATCACATACCTTTCAATCAATGCTCGTCATCACTTGCAGGTTCGCTCAATAGGCTGCTCTGGTCTCCAATATGGATATTAGTGGCATTACCACACAGCAGATAGTGTATTAACCAGTGGATGTTCCTTCATCAGTCAGCATATCTGGATCAAAATCTGTATTGTGCTGGCTATCCTGGGCATATACATCGGGAGTAAAATATTCAGCAGAGGGAAGAGAAGTATGTGAATATATATATCCGGCCGGCAAATTGAGGATTTGGGAACCATGAGCCCGGAATTGTTACTGGGTGGTGTGGATGGCGTTCTGGGCAGAGGTGGCGTTCTGGGCAGAGATGGCGTGGGCTCTGGAGTTGGCTCTCTGCATCGGTTGGGTGGAGATGCACCTGTTCCTTTGCGTCTCCAGCATGTCTGCGGATTCTTTGCGATGCCATTTTGGCAAAGAAGGAATCTGTGCGTGTGGTTTTGATGAAGCGTGGCAAGGTGTCTTTCTATCGCAGCCTTCACCTTTTTATGCCCAGGAAACGCAACACCCAGCTTCTTCTCTTCCCAGACTTCGGCGGGAGACTTCTTGATCAGATATTGCATTTCCTCTATTGTGGTGTGTGAAAACCCACCTTTGGCCATTTTTGCCATATTCAAGGCCAGGTGCATGTCAGACTGTTCCAGCTGTACCTGACCCCCTTGCCTTGCCATAGTAGCAGAAATGTTGAAAACCTAAAAGAAATTAGTTGCTGCTTTAACAATGAGAGTTGGCTATTACCTCAAGCATATACGCTTCCATAGCCTTCTCCAAGGTGATTATCCGTTGTGATTGCGACTCCCTGGGATGTTTATCACGAAATTCGTCCATGAAAATGCAGGAGCTAACAATGTCATGTTGTTCAATTTCGCTGACTGTGCGGACAGATGAATTGGTCGACCATGGAGGTTTCCCATTACGAGCGGCAATAAATTGGTCACTTAGCTCTCTGCATACACCCGCTATATGTTATACAGTCAATTGATAGCCGTTCACCACTGAATTGATATACTCACATCCAGTTGCATGCTGCTTTTCATTCTTGCTGCTTCTGGTCTTACGGATGAGTTTTAAATGTGCATCCTAGGTCATATATTTGGTGGCTTTATTGGCAGCATCGCAGTAGATTAACTGGTGTCTGCGTTCTTGCTGTGTGCCAAGGAGTGATATATTGGATGAAGCGTCCATCGATCGGCATGCTTCAGATCTGTGGGCACCTGGCTGAGGTGTTTGTGTATCCATGATTTGGTGGTGTGGACTAGGAGAGGAACATGGTTACGAAAAGAAGTGGGAAGTCCTGAGGAATATAAAGCGAAGTTCATGTCGGAATGGAATACATAGCAGCCAACTTGTATGTTATACTCAACATGAATCCGGCTGGATATGACTACAAGTTGCAGTGGTTTCCCACCATGTTGCGATTTGCAATAAGTCGGTCCAGTGTAGTGTGTTTCTGTCCAGGGATAAATCAAGGCGTATGACAGCCAAAATGTCACGATTGTTAGATAGAAATAGAATTGTGTTCAACGGAAAGGATGTCTGCTGATGTTTGTCTCAAAAAATCGCCAGGATAATACATGAAACTGACGCTAACAATCCAGTCATGATGTACTGTTAGCCTACCTATTCCCGATTTATTGACAGTCAAAAGTCAGAGTTTGCTTTGTTTAAGTCGAGTAAACATACCAACCTTGACATAAAAGATGCTGCTTGCCTCCATATTGTCCATATCTTGCAACATCCAACATCTCACCCAACTACATTGTCAACACAAACTACAATAGTCAATGCTCTGAAAATAAACTTTTTGCCACGTCTGGCTGGCAAATATGGCAAATCGAACAAGTGATCCACATGACGACCCCATCAAGCGAATGAAGGCAAGAGCGGCTTGGTTGCAGAAAGGGTCCGAGCGATTGGGGCATGACGCAGCTTGCGATCCACAAAGAAGCTTGCGGTCAAGAAACGACGAGAAATGCACTGTTTCAGCAATTAAGAGAAAGAGACATGCATCGAGGATTATGTTGAGAGAGAAACTGCTGTGGCAATACAGTGAATTGAAGATGCAGAGGCAGCAATTAGGTAGGAGCAGGAAGATACAGAGACCGTTGAAAAGGCAGGATTGATCACCAGAGAGCTCAAAAAAAAGTTTCATGAGATGATGATTGCTATCAGAGACAGTCTGAGTGATGTAGCAAGTTCCGATGATGGGGAGGATGGGGAAGATGAGGATGATGTAGAGACAGAGGAGGGCAAGCTGAGTGAAGATAACGAACCTGGCTGGATGATGGGCACAATCTCCAAAACGGTACCTCAGCACATGGAGAGGATTCGGGACAACTGGATGAAGCTTGACGAATTGACACAACCGGGATAGGAGGACGCAGCTGCCTACTTCCCTGAAAGAGTTATGAAGTATGGCTCATCGGAATTGAAGGTTCCACCAGTCATTAAACCGCAAATGGATGATGATGTAGCCGCACCTCCACCTACAACATTTGGAGAGCTTATGGAGTCTCATGATAATGTTCCGGGAATATCGCAAATGCCGCAATGGACTGCTCCACCAGGAAGTATTACTAATAGGTTATCTTGAGGGAAACCACTGTCGGACACAGATAAAGCCAGTCTTGCACCCGCTGTGGAGCCTGATTCATTGCTTATTCAGAATGCAAAGCATGTTGAACCTGTACGCTTTGACCCCTGCATATCGCCTCCCCAGATAATTAACATATAGAAAACGGATTTTGACGAAGAGATGGTGACGGCTCTTGCGTCAGCGGAGGAAGAGATTGGCAGATTGGTATTGTTGACATTATATCTCAGTGAAAGCAATTTTTGTACCAATTCAGCTACTTGTCAGCGTTTTCTTGATTTCAGTGATAAAATTGTGAGATAGGATAATTCATCTGTACATGTACAAGGGTCCAACACACCATGCAAATGTTGCAGAACCAAAATCATCTTCAAAGATGGCCAATAAGCTTGATTTCAGTTTGCATAATACAGTTCAGTGAGAAAGCAACAGCTATATTAGTCACGAAATATACTAACAAAATTGAAGTGAGTGATGTCATATGAGTCATAAATGGAGCGGTCCGTGCTCAATACTAATCTGTCTGAATGCCAACTGTCATGGTGCATTTATCCACACATCCAACTGCATAACTCTCCGCACAGACCTGGTGCACATTGTTGAGATATTTAGAATTGCTTACGGTACGTCATGGAAATCAAGGTGAAGAATCTGCATAAGGAAAGATGAGGAAGTCGAGCTATATTAATAAAAAAATAGTGAAATGATCTACATGCTGTGAATTGCTGGCCTATAGCGGAGGACTGTGATTGGTCCATGTCGTTTCTCACTCAGCCAACGTGGAAAGAGGTTGATCAGAAATTGCGAGGCCATAAAGCTTCTGAATGCAAATATTAATACTCAGAAATGCAGTATTGGACGTCACTAATGAGTTCATGATTAATTGCATGCAATTATTGAGTATAGAAAGCCTGTTTTGATGTGTTTAATGTGAGAGTCAATACAGCTTCAATGATTTTTAGTCTTACTGAGTTGACATTCAAACAGCTGCATTGTCCCATCTTTCCAAAGTATATGTATTGGTGTGCGTGTTAGCTCAAAAGGCAAATGACACGTTCATTGCCCCATCCTAAAAATGAGTGTCAACAATCTTTAGTCTTCCACATTCGACAATCAAACAGCTGCATTGCCTCCTCCTTCCAACGCGAATATATTGGTCGGCATCATAGCCGAAAAGGTAAATGACCTGCTTATTGCCCCATCTTAAAACTGAGTGTTAATGGAGGGTCGACAATCCTAAGTTGTAGACATTCAATAATAAAACAGCTTCATGGTCTCGTCCTTCGTAAGTGAATGTATCTGTCGGCGTGATAGCTGAAGAGGCAAACGGCTCACTCATTGACTCCTGCTAAACCTGAGCGTCAACGGAGTGTCAACGGAGGGTGAATGATCTTTCGTCTTACACATTCAACAATTTAATGGGTCCATTGTTTCGTCTTCCCAAAGTGAATGTATTGGTCACCGTGATAGCTCAAAAGGCGAATGGCATGCTCATTGTCCCATCGTAAATTGAGTGTCACCGGAGCATCAATAATTTGCAGTCTAACCCATTCAACAATCACAGGGCTGAATTGTCAGCTCCTGCCGAAGTGAATCTATTGATCGGTGTTACAGCTGAAAAGGCAAATGACACGTTCGTTGCCCAATCCTAAAAATAAGTGTCCAAATCTTATGTCTTACACATTCGAAAATCAAAGGGCTGCATTGTCAGTGTTACGGGGTACCTTGATCTTAAGAATAGTTACTTAATGCATGGCTGTACATACTTCCATATGGTATTTCTTTTTTTATTGAAAGAGTTTCTGAAGATATTCCGTCTCGGCCTTAATCCTGGCAATCCTGTGCCTAGGTTTCTTGAGCTGTTGCTTGGTCTATGGTAATGGATTAACCGTTCCTTGTCAAGTCATACAGAATGGGTCACTGACATAATCCCTTCGTAGCTCCTCTCATCTTTGAATAAATCCTTCTGGAGATTCCAGTATCCAATCTCGTTGAGCCGTAATCGAATCCAAGCTATCTCTTGAGATGTCTCTTGCAGTAGCGAATACTGCTTGATTAACTTCCGCGCAAATACGCTGATTGTCAATGTGATGAATTCGTCCCTGCTGTAAACCAGTAATTGCTCCTAGTCACCAAATGCACTGGGGTGTGAAAATATACTCGTTATCTGTTGCAAAGGATATAATTTTTTCGGGAGCATATACTATAACGTCATTATCGTTTTTGAAGGTAATCATCATGAAACCAGATAACTCAATGTTCTGTAACATCGTTCGATCTTCTAGAAAGGTATTGTTCGATCTTCTCGAATGGTGGGGTGCTGCCTCTACGAAAAGCTAATAGATTTTACTATAAAAATAGTAGGTATAGGTACCATGAAAATGCAATAATATTTCAGATCGTGTCTTCACTGGTAAGTATTTCTGACTGTTCGCTGCTACAGTTCCCTCTTCTTATTGGCGAAGCAATGTAATCTCTTTATAGTTGTCTTCGAGGGTTTATTCAGCCATACTTTGACCCTATGATTCTACCACTTTATTTGAGAGTATATCATGGTTGCGACTTACATTCAAATGAATGGGCCAATGATTAATTGCAACACATCTTTAAGATTATTGTGTCATATGAGCATGTAGTTTGAAAGCGTTACGCTCCTGATAAGAACCAGGCCATCCATCGTATACTATCGCATTAGGCAATATGTCAGATCATAACTTCAACTTGGACATCTTGCACCATCTATGGTGCGGTAATTGGAACAACTGATAATTATTGCCATTTGGTGCTTTGTGCAAATTAATGCCTCACCATAAAGGCTATTCGGCTTGCATCAATAGATTCAATCGGCGACTAACCAATAATATGCCAATGTGGATTAAATGACATGTACACTCGGCATTAATATCCGAGTCTGAATGTTGCATTGCCCAACTGCTACAGACCAATGTGCAGGGATTCTTCCGGTCTCTTATCATCAGCTGATATCATAATCGCTCAGTCACACCATGCTTATGCCAAGACTATTCACTTTGGCTGTGGAGCGCCGAAGTTGTTCTGCTCTTGCACAAGAGATTGGCTCTGAATCCCGCATAATTGCATATTGGCTAACAACTATCTAGTCTGCAAGTCGAGGTAATTCTCAGACGGATCAGACATGTCTCCCTACAGGTTTGTGGAAATGAATCTAGTTGAAAACACTACACTTGGTAGAAAAAAACTTCATTCAATCTGGTAGTAGTGTTGCATCATCAAATCAGCTGCCTCAGTGTAGACTTTGAATGAATCCGCAAAACAATTAGACTTGCATATCCATTCAAGACGTATCCTGCTCCAACCCCACTCAAGGCTATTGCGACGGGTAATAGTTTTGAGATGCCTGCATGGCCAGGGATCATGCACATCACATGATCTAAGCTACATAACATGTACCCATTGAGTCATTTAAGTACCGTAGACACTGTTAAGACAAAATCCTTGACAGTCAGCATGTGCCAAAGTAAATGTATTGGTTGGCGTTATAGCTAAAAATGCAAATAACATGCTTATTGCCCTTTCCAAATAATTAGCGTTATCAGAGCGTTAACGATTTCTCGTCTTGCATCTTGCAAAATCCAAAGGCGCATGGCAATGTTTACCCATAATCACAATGTTGGCTGCCTTTCTAAGCAAAAATGTTGTGACAACATCGCTACTAGCTCCTAAAACTAAGCGTCAACGGAGCATCAACGATTTTTGGCTTTGTATCATGTAAAACCCAAGGGCTGTGTGGCATGGTTGACTCTTAATCGAACTATCGGCTGACTATCTAGACAAGAATTGTTGCGACAATATCACTACGATGTTCTAAAAATGAGTGTCAATGGAGCATCAACAATTTTTGGCCTTGCATCTTAGACAATGTAACGGCTGTACAGCGACATTCACACATAATCTAACTACTGGCCGCCGTTCTCGGCAATAATGATTCGGACAACATCGCTACGATGTCCTAATACTCAGTGTCAACACAGCGTGAATGGAGTGTCATTGATTGTAGGTCATGCAAGTTGTAAAATCGAAACGCTGTTCATCGACGTACACCTATAATCAACATATAGGCCGCCTTTATTGCCGAAAATGCCAGTAACAATTCCGCTACCGCCCCATAAAGATTAGTGTCAGCAGAGCGGCAACAGGTTATGTAGGGCTCAGTATGCATCACAGGAACAAAATGCCTTGAATCATTCCAAAATAGAGTTTTTCACGGTCAATCTCATCACTATGACCATGTATTTAACTTCACAACTATGCATGACAGGTCTTACTTTTGTCTTTTGTGTAGCTTATAAGTCACTATTTAAGCACCAGCGATCTACTCAACAATAATGTAACTTTTGGCAGTCTTTTAACTGGAATTACACACCATTCAAATTCCTACAACCATGATGGATTCCCAATCTGTAAATACCTCGTTGCTAGTGGTTGTGATATCTTCCAAAAATGAACTTGTCTTTTATTCGGGATTTGAGCAACCTTTGTTTTCAAATCATATTCGATGCTTGGGGAACTTCAAAGAATGTGAGCTTGAAATATCCTATTGGATGGAGTTATTCGAGATATGCACCGGCATGGGCCTTCCATTTGCACTGGAGAATTGAGGAGACAGGCAGCCCTGGCATCATATGTATCATTTGTAATCAAGTTCTTCGCCATCCATCAGAACATGGGACCAGCTCCATGGGGAAACACCTGCTGGCAAAAGCGCACATTGCAAAGTTAAATGAATTAACAGAGTCAGAGGTTTCTGAATTGACCAGTACAACTGTTGATGAAACTGCTTCAGCCATATTGAAGTGACAAGGCAGTTGTGGAATTTCAATAGTAAGTACTGAAATAAACAGATATTCGACAGTTAGATTCTACGTTTATTAACACAATTGACAGACAGAATGCTCCAAACTGGCTGTGAAAGACTACCTAACTGCCCAATTTCACCAAGATACCTGGAAATGCTACCTGATGTTAGGATTTGTTTCAGCTCACATTTCATGGAATGCTATATTAAACCTCGAGCTGCGATGGTCATTTAATGAGTTACATGGTGAGCTGGTGCTGTCATCCGCCAGCACCATTACCAACATTTGCCGAAGCAAATACTTACTAACAGTGGATGCAATTAAAAAGCAATTGCCGTCAAGAAACAAAGTTAGCTTAACTATGGACGGGTGGACATCCACGAACAAATTAGCAATAACATCGGTTTTAGCATACTATATCAATCGAAATTGGGCATTGTGAGAAGTACAACTCGCATTCAATGAGGTTCATAGCATGTTCTTTGGCTATTTTGAATCCTATTTAAGAATAATAGGTCAACCGTGAACATACTGGAGAATGGCTAGCGATGCATATGAAGGAGGTTTTAGATTGTTTCGAGCTTAGTGTCGGCCGTTTACTAGGAATTACGACAGATAATGCTTCTTCAAATTAGTTGATAACTCGGGAGCTACAGTCAACCCTTGAGGCCTATAGAATTGAGTGGCCAGCAATGAGAAACCACATACCATGCATAGTGCAAGTCATTGAGCTTGCATTGGGTGCGGTAATGAGCAGTTTTGGTGTAAAATGCCGCACCAAGTCTTGGGAAGCCCATGACCGTGACCAGGAATTTGGAGATAATTAAAGCACAGGCAGTGGGAAGAGTCAGGACTGCGAAAAGAGGGCAATGCTAGAATCAACAAGGTGTCAGCTATGCGACTGGGTCTGGGAAAGATGATTGAGAACGTACGTATTTCAAGACATTTTGACAGACCTGAAACCGCTCATCATATAGCAGAGAATGCTTGCTGTGTTGATTACGCTGACACCTGGTGGTCAAAACAAGTTCATTGACTGTCAAATGGCCGAAGTACGAATTCCGGTACTACCTATTGTGGATGTGAAAACACAGCGGAATTCAACACTGATGTTGCTTGAGCAAGGCTACCAATTATGAGAATTCACTCTCGAGTGGTTGAAGAATTCAAAACATAGCGAGTACCGACCACACTTTACAACACAGGATGAATCGAGAATTGTCCAATATGCCATGGGAGTTTTCAAGCCATTCCGATACTGGACTCTGTGGAAGTCAAAAAGGCATACAGTTACTCTGCATCATGTCATCACTGTCTACAATGACATGTTCGATCATATGGACTGCGTTATGCGAGCTTTCGCTAGGAAGAAGACACAATGGAAGGAAGTCTTATACTTTGCCGTAAAGATTACACACCAGAAGCTGTCAAAATATTATGCTGAAGTCACTGCAACCACTGGTCTACTTCCCATTTGATTATGTATCCTTGATCCTTTCCGGAATTTGCGATGATTCAGGAGGTGGGACAAGATGATGTGTATTCATCCCGAGGATGAGACTTTTTATACCATCCAATAGCAGGAAGCATTTTTGAAGTATGTGGAGCATGAATACTGAGCCAAACATCGATGAATATCCGACATTAAACCTGAAAATGTTCCGCACAGTACTATCTTCCCCTCTGCAATGGTTTCTGGATTTGGTCATTTGTCTTTTGATCCATATGATTTCTGCAGTGATGATGAAGAATAATTAACACCTAAAAGCGTGGCTAAAATGACCCCAGGACAAAGCAATTACAGAGCTTGCTCATTGACAGCCGCAATGCTCTATTTGAATTCACTGCCTGAAGCTCCAAAGAACTGGGGGCAACTTAATTTAAATCTCAATGATTACCACTCCGATCCCATGGAGATTAGCCGTATGTTTTTGTTACCAGATATCACTGACTGGTGGCACCAAGTTGAAAACACACACTCAATGTATGCTGATCTGTCTAATGGGGCACGCGACATATTCCCGATTATACCACATGGTGTCGGAGTCGAGGCCAGTTTTACCCTTGGGTGAGACGTTATTAGCTGGAGACAGTCTAAAACCACTGGTGATAAGCTTCGGGAAAAAAATGTAGTAAGCCAGTTTGCACATTGTAATAAGGGTATATTGCCGGGTGGTTGCCCAGCATTGGATAACATCGAAACTGAAAACTGCTTGCAATTGAAGAAAGAGGCGGAGGAAAGAAAATTGCTCAGAATGGCCAAGGTCCACAATGTTTTGGAGATGTGGCATGGCAGCCAAATCCAACATGGTACAAAGAAGGAATCTCACGTTCAAAACACGCAAATGACAGCCATAGGATACATTTCAGATACCGAAGAGATCATCAAAGTATCGTGGTCAAATTTTCAACATGATGGTGCAGCTGCATTTACATTGTCAGAAAGATTACCTTTGCCACCAGCTTTGTCTGCAAAGGACCTCACTGGAGGACAAACTCAAGTATTAAATGTCCGTTGAATCAAAAGAATCGACTTTCATCTAGCCCAAAGTGATGAGAATAGTGCACCTGAAAGCATTTCCGACACCAAAAATTGGGTTAACTGGAAAGGTGATTTGGATGATCCAAACGACAGCGAGGAGGACTGCGAGCCAGACGATGAATCCGATATACACCCAGGCGATGGCAGCAAGGCATCAGAAACTGCAGAGCACTGGGTTGGGAGCCCCGCACCAATTGTTCCTTGATTGATTTGGCCAACATGGAGGTCCATGAGAAAGGCTGAAAAAGGGTTATTAACTGTCAGTACAATGGAAAGAAGGAGGAATAAGGGAAACGAGAAAATGTAGGACAGATTGGGTCAATATGTTTTCACCAGGTTCTATATTTTGCCTGACTGAGAATTTCATTTAGAGAAATATTATGGGAGAATAGTGAGCAGTCGAATGAGGATATTTATTCATAAAAATGACTATACCAGGGGAAATGTAGTAATCAGAGAGATATATCAATTTTGGTGGAATGAGAGAGGTCTGTGGCAGGATATTACTGGGCTCAGCTTTGACAATGGGTTGAGTCTGAATCAGCCAGAATGGCAGCCAATAAGTCTGAATATATATTTATATCATTATCAACGGCAGCAGATATTGAGTCTTCAGTACATTAATGTGGCCGTCCTAAGGAGCATCAACAATTTTTGGTTTTGTGTCCTGGGTAATCAGACTGCCAATAGGTTGCAGACAGTTATAAAAGCATTTCTGGCCGTCTCTATAATCAAAGCAGTCTGCAATACCCTCCATGCCCTGTCTTGAAAATGATTGGCAACAGAGCGTCAACGATTGTTTGTCGTGTATCTTGGGTAATTTGGGTGGCAACGGATTGTAGACAGTCAGAAACAAAGTATTCACCGCCTTTATAGGAAAAAGAAAAAGCACCATGCTCTCTGCCCCATCGTGAAAATTAGCATCAACTAAGCGTCAACGATTGTTGGCCTTGTATCATAGTTAATCTCAGTGCGATGTGGCCGGTCTTTTCTACATACCTCTTATTGACTGTTTTTGAACTGAAAATGGCTCAAGAACAGATAGTTGGAGCTCTGTAAATGAAATAAGTTGTTCCTGTCCTGGAGGATGTGGCGAGATTATCCCATACATATTTGACTATAAAGGCTACCATGTTCTTGTTGATGGATGTGTATGATCAAGTGCCACTCATATTACCGAAGATGCAAGACCAAAAATCGTTGACCCTCCGTTGACACATCTTTTCAAGATGGGGTAGGGAGCGTTTCGCTATCTCTTTGTACTATAAAGGCAGCCAATACTGCGTTTATGACTATGTAGAACCTGTCGCCTCCTAGATTACCTATAATACACAACCAACAATGGTTGATGCTCCATTGACACTCATTTTCAGGATGTGGCAGAGTGCGTATCTATGTGTTTTTTCTTCATCCTGGCTGCGAATACATCCAAAACAGTCAGCGATGTACCAATGTCAATATTTTGCCTTTAACAGTCGCATACCTGAATGCGATTATAAATAGTGAAACCTGAAATGCATAACCGCAGATTGGAACGAACGGGTCAATCTGAATCCGGGATAACCTGCAGGCTGACGGCAAAGGGTGACGGCTCGGCCCACAAAGAGGCAGTAGATAGGGTTTTTGGTTCGGTCTGGAACTGAACCGACCGATTTATGCGGTCCAACTCCAGACCGCTTGCAGGTTTCCCGGACCCGTTGCTAACACTAAGGACGGAGCATAGACATGGCCTGTGAGAGTAAGGTGATTAACAAAATGTAAATTGGGCAGGAAGCTACAGACAAACTTCCCAGACACTCATGTCAACCTATGTAGTACTTTTTAGTAATTTCAGATGCTTGCCAGCCCCACTGGAGCTCAACACAGTGCTCTGAGACTCTGTAAGAGCATTGTCAGATGGTTCAGCAAGCACCTGCTGTTATGGAGGTACATTCAGAATGGTACCATATTTGACTTATAGGACAGTCAAACATTGGAGCAGCCAAGGCCTCTGGGCAGGTCCGTGGGAGACATTAAGACAAACTGAGACCACCACCCAGCTCCGTGGGAGACTATAACTCAGTGCAGTATTGTCACAGCAGTGCGTATCAGGATTCCATTAACATGAGCTATTTCATTGATCGTATTTGTCATTTTCACAATAATAGTATTTGGGACATCAATATCTGGCTTTCAATATTTACTATAGGATTTCTAGAAATGAACTCCCCTTCAATCAGGGTGGAGACAGTACTCAAGCGCAATCAGAACAGTATTTGGCAATGTTGATTCTGAGCACTGAGAGATGTACATGGTAGCTGTGATCAAGTAAGTTTGGAGATGCACTGGGAGCCACTGATCAAAAAAGCTTAGATACACATGGAAGCTGTGAATGTGTGGAATTAGAGATTCACTTGGAGGGCATAATGAAGCATGTTTGGAGATGCACTTGGAGGCCAAGATTGAGGGAATTCAGAGATGCCCTTGGAGGCAGTGATCAAATGGGTTTGGGGATGCATTTGGAGGCTGTAATCAAGTGAGTCCAGAGAGGCACTTGGAGACCTTGACCATGCAACATCGGAGGCAATAACAGATTGAGTTTCAAGATGCACTGAGAGGCCATAATGGTGTAAACTAGAAGACAATCATGTAGCTAGTTTAAAGATACAGTTGGAGGTGCAAATTGTGTAAACCCAGAGATGTACTGCAGTACAGTGATATACCAAAATTGGTTGTGCACTGGGAGATGGTTGATCTGGCAGTTGTCAGCGTGGACGATGTTCAGTAGGAGGTGGTGGGTTTGGATGCAGTTGATCATGATGGAGTTTATCTCAAGGTGGGAGATCTGGAGGCGGTAGGTTGAAAGGGAGGAGCAATGGCAGCTGAGACTCTATTAATTGGTTTATTCATTATGAAATAGTCATTTCACAAAGGGTAATCAGCTTGGAGTTATATAACCTCCGTAGTCTACAGTAATGGCCAAAATGTCAGATAATGGAATTAGGTCAAGAGCTATTATATGTACTGCAGATACTGAACACATTATATATAGCAAGCAAATGGTACCTTTTTTCCTCACCCTGTTACTTTGGTACGATAAATCAGTACTTTTCAGGTAATCACAAGAGTGTTTGTGCATGACATGGTGGAGTAAAGTCTGCAAGATCTGCACACAGCATCATTTTGCAGAGGCTGCTTGTACAATCAAATCGTCTTGGGAAAACTCACAGTCTGTTGTCAGTATAGTTGCCATGATTATGTCAGAGTCCACCATCAGCTGGTAGAGCCTGCACATATAGTCACACTGATTATTGCCAGGAATAACAGTCAATCATTGGAAGCTATACATGTTACTCCCTGATTGGCATTCTAATCATTATTTTTGATACTTTTATATGTGGAATGAATTTAGCCAGTTTTCCATTGATTCTATTCCAATAATAAACAATCACATCATTATACATTATATACATGAGCACCTACAAGTTCTCATTGTTGATTCATGTCTCCAGATCCTGCTGTGTGGCAGCTGGCACCTTTTGATTCTGAATGTTGATTCCTTCAATCCTGTTCACATGTATAGTCAGGGTTCCTTGTTTGCTATCAAGTGGGATACTTTTCCATCATTTGAATCAATCACTATACATACATGCTACAATGGTGGATATACGTATTCAAACTGAAGTTCTGCATACTGTTGTATTTATCTACTTCAAATACCACATGGAGGAATCTGCCACCAGCCTAGTTGCCCAAGGTATGCTTTACTGCAGTTGGAGCAGGTAACAAATACTCTGGTGTCACCTCATCCATGAACAGGGACATATATGGCCATCATGTGAAAATATGCATTGAGTTCTTGAAGATGGTTTTTGCTGTCATGGCCAACAGCAAACAATGCAGAATGAAGTTAATTCGTATGGATAGTGATTGTCCAAATATTAATGTAATGAATGGTGTTCAGTCATACATCACTCGTGTGGTCTGACTGACTATACTATTATGTTGAAGGAGAGACTACCATTGTTAGTAGCATTTGGGGGTCGACATTTAAAACGGTTTAAAAGCTAGTGGCATATTAATCAGGCGCAAGCTGACCAGCCAGTTTTGCGATAAGTCTTTGGGTAGCTGATTTACGATCTGCAACCTTGGTTGTCAGTACCACTCAATAGGGCTTGAAACATGTGAATACTTGATTTGGAAAATGTATTTTACTCACTGGGAGCCTCCAGGAGTTTCTGAGATAATGTGGAGTATAAACTTGGAAATGTCAATTTCATGAGAGAATCAGACTCTAGGAAGATAGTCCAGCCGGTCTTCAGAGCCACTGGGATCTCTGATGACTGGTATAGAAGTGCAATGGAATTGATTGTAGTAAGTTTGGGAACGTATCAGAGTGTTAGATATAACGTTTGATGCATCTGGGAGTGACACAGAACCATTGTAGAAATCATTTACAAACTCTTAGAGATGGCTGTGTTCTTTTGGATAAACATTCAGAGGAATGCAGTCATTATGTGAATCTTTCCAGCCATACATGAGCAATTGTTTTCCCTGAACAGCAGATATGATTCATGGATTAATGTCCATTATCACTGCTGAATTATTCTGGCAATCATCTTCTTCAAAACTGTATATTTTGCATCGGTATGTTAAGAGACTGAACAAAAATGGAAGTAATTCAAACATTAATGCAGGTACACAAACCAAATCACCTCACTAAGCAATTGAATGATATCAAACAAACATAGTATGAATAATGTCAAACACTTTTCCGATCTCATCATGGCCAATGAATGCAGCAATATACAATTCATTCATAGTGCCAGGAAGCTGGACATGATCCTTTTATTTTCCAATTATTTGTGTATGGTAAGTGGATGAAATGCAATTTCCATGTTTAACTCAATTTGAAAGATCTAATAAAGAAACAATAACATGTTAGCTAGCAGCGAATTTGAATGGGGGTTGGTAAAACACTATGATATATTTGGATAAAAAGGGAGAGCAACTACCAGGAAAAGAGGAGCGCCAGATGGAAAGTACTGTGTGGAAAAGAAGAGAGCGCAAAAGATAATGACAAATAACGGAATGAAAAGAATAAGCAGCAAGCTAGACAGCAGAGATCAAGGAGTGATTATTTGAGCAGATGAGAACTGAAACAGCAGGAACTGACTGTGGAATGAGACTAAAGAGAGTCAATCTATGCTGAGAAGCACTGATGGGGATTGACGAGTATGTACTATACTGCAGTCGTGCTGTAGAGGAGGGTATAATACTGCCTACTGATATGGTATTGATGAGCCTATTGGCTTTCAGATGAAAACCTATTACAGGGGATGGGCACAATATACTCTAATGATCATCTTGAGATAACATACCAGTGGCCTTCTTTCTACTGGTACATTTATGCAGCGCACAATGAATTGCAATGGCTGCCAGCGCTAAAGTCTGCCAAGGAAAAGGTGGGAAAGACTGGGATTTAATAGACTGGCACCCCGAGCTACTGGTAGTGAAGCAAAATCGATGGTGAATTCGATCAAGCACTTCCATTTGAGTGAAATATGATTTCTGACATTCCACAATCTTTGAGAGATAACAATTATTAAACTGGAGGACCTTATCTGAGAGGTGAAACTTAGTCCCAGAGCCAATATCCAATCTGCAAGTGCAGTCCACAGTTCAATGTGCTCTCTCTGCCAACCATCCTCGAATGGTACTTATCTTGTGCTTAAAATAGGTAACTTTAAGAGTGCAGTTAATATCAAAAGTCTGATAGAAGTGCGTGAAACAGAATCCAAAAACTACAGCATCGCATTTTTGGGGATCTATTCTCTCAGTTCGACTACAGGGCAATTGAACCACAGATGGTGTGCCTACAGAAGTACCTGCTAGGGCCTGCAGACTATCATGAGCTTTGCAAGCTAGTTTCCAAATGTGTTTAACCATTGAGTACTTGATATCAGATAATATTGGCTAAGGAGTCTTCATGAATATGATTGCCTCTATGAAGTTTTCGCTACCTCAACAGTAGCCTTTTAGTGTTGGGGAACATTCTAAACTACTCTGGCCCTGGGTTTTGGAATATACTGGTCCCCACTAGACATGGGTAGCGGCAGTGTCTGAGTGGATGGCACATAGTTAGTCTTGGATAGTTTGTTGAGAAGGATTGACTTTTGCCAATTAAACAGTCGTAGTGCCATTGCACCAGCAGGATTTGGGGTATTTGGAAGTGGAGGGCATGCAATGACAGTATCAACACCGCTCTAGTTCATGGGCAGTGGAACCTGTGTAGTACCTAATGACTTGTCCCAGCATGTGTGGCGAATACCATGGACCTCGTGTTGGTGATCCAAATTGGCTGCTTGAATGTCGCATAATGTGGTGGACTTGCTGGCATTGCCAGATACAACATCACTGATCTTCTCATCAGTATCATCAACCAGCTTTATTAATGCAATAAGGGGCATCCTTCTTGTGCAATTCAATACACAAAGGCAGAAGATTGGAATGCAAAAATTTGTTCAACAAGAAAGATTGTCTGCGTTATTGAATGGAAGTGCTGTTTGAATGTGTGCTTTTCGATTCTTCTGTGGGTAGTAATTCCTCACCTCAGTGGCCATTGGTTGTATTTGCTGTTATCAGGATAGAAAGTTGGAGAATATGGAAGTAAGTTTATCAGCAGTGAATATGACATGAAGTGCGATAGAATAATCGGAAAAATGGTGCAAGAAGTTGCGCATAGTTGCGGAGGATGCAATTCAATGTGTGCCTGGAATGGTTTCAGGGGAGATACCTTGAAACATTCCTATTTGTATCAAGGATGGTAGTCTGGAGTAGCAACATTGGTGATTGTCTGGTGGGCCAGAATGGATCGATTCCTTTTCAGATGTACCAGAACAGATGGATTCCTTGCCAGGTCTACCAGAGTTGATGGATTCCCTGTCAGGTACACCAGAATGAATGGATTTCTAATGCTGAATGTTAGCAAATTCTCTCAACACCACTCTGTATGGGTGCCAGAATTGTAGGTTGGCTCTAGGTAGTGTTAGCAACAGTTCCGTTTTCGGACTGTTTCTATTATAGCGGTTCCATGAAAACCCGGACCTGGCCGGTTCGGTCCGGGTTTGTGGCAAATGGTTCCCTCAATTAAGTCCACGAATATTCATCCGACAATTTTGTGTTTGGTACAAGAAATACGCTGCTGCAGATGGCGCATCTTTTGGTGGTCTCCGATTTTTGATATCTTTAAAACTCAGCAAGCTGCTTTGAAATTATTGTCATTTTTGGCGTAAAAACGAGGTTTTTGGGCTGCCACTTGCTGAGAATTAAAGATATCGAAAATCGGAGACGGCCAAAAGATGCGCCGTGCAAAGCTGCATATTTCACATACCAAACACTAAACTCTCTAATCAATATTTGTGGCCTTAAAGTGATGGTTCGCTTAAAAAATCGTCGATTTTTGATGGGGTAAGGCCGTTGCCACACAGACCTATAATACCCGCCGGGTCCAAAACTGGAACCATTGCTAACACTAGCTATAGGCAATATAAATACAATAGAACCAGATATGCCTGAACCAGATGCACATGAACCAGACACACCTAAACCAGATCCACCTGAACCAGATCCACCTGAACCAAATCCACCTGAACCAGATGCACAGGAAGATAACTCACAACAATCAATAACCCATGTTGCTGGGCAAATGGAGTACCGAGAATCTGAATGATAATATGTGCCCATGCAGATGACTCCTTTAAACAGAGTAGTTATGCATGAAAGTTCAAGTATTTGAGGTGACCACATGGCATAGAATTGATGAAGCATTGAAACTCTGCATAACTCGATAGACTTGAGACCATGTGATGATAGAGTTGTAATGATTCATACTGGGTTTGTTATCAATCTAGAAGAAATATTCTAAATCTCTGTATATGGTATATCCACCAGAACGATACACATATTTTCACCAAATTCTATTGGTTTTTGATGCTGCAGCTAAGATAGCAGTCAATAAGGTTATATTGTAAGCATAAGTTCCCTCTCAAGTGTTCATCTTGGCCATCACTGCAGAATGACATTCGCTGTGCAGTTTACCGAAGAGGGAGAGAACTTGGTGTACGAAAGAGAGATACAGATGTATAGAAAAAAAGTTAAGGTCTGATGGGTGATTCAATGGTAATCTGATGAATTTAAGCATTACTCATCAATGCCATGATTGCAAACAAATGGGTCATAAATACTCACTTACATTCTGACCTTGTATCTAATATCCAGTAAATTGCACACAATGAAATTACGCATCTAATATGAGTCTCACAACTACAATATTGACCTAAACTAAATGTTGGGGTTGAATGCTATATACTACAATGATATAAATACATAGTGAGACTTTATCTCACAGAGGGCAGAGGAAGAAATTGCATGTGTACAGTTCCAAGAAATTGACATGCACTGAAGTTCAAATGATTATGATTCAACTCAATGACTGCAAATTGCAGACTCATCTGACTCTGTCAGTTAAATGCACTGTTCAAAGCAGACATTTCATGACTTGAGCTTTCAATGTTCTCTCTCTGCAAATTTCTGTTGTGATGGAAGTTGGATTACATAATCTATTTTCAAATACATGTTTTTGCGGCCCAAACATACACTGAGTCAGAATCCAGTTCACTGTATATCCAAAAGTGTGAAAACTTTCACCTCTTTGAATATGTGCCATATACAAGTAAGTGGGAGTTGCCAGTCATCTTGCAAAGTCACTGAGCAGAATCTGTCGAGTAAAATTCTCGCTATTGAGTTCCAGCTCTTTCGACAGAGTGCGAACTTGCAAAAATCTATTGTAGAATTTTGAAGCCTAGGTTCCAACATACTACTTAGTCAATATCACATTAAGTGAGCTTACTTATTGGCCAGGTCAGTGCATTCATGGTTTTGTTGTACAGTGGCTACCTGCCTCCAAGGGACAGTAAAAATAGAGATGACAGTTTATGGCATTTTAGTGGCAGCTTTAACATAATGATCAAGCATACATCAGCAAAAAAATATTCCATTCTGGTGGAATGGCTCCGTTGGAGGGGATGCGCTCCATCAGAGCCGTTAGAGACACCCTGGTGGTGGATCACTCTGCGCCCGGCATCAATACAACGTGTTGCATTGCATATTGCCCTGCAATCGTTGTTTCACTGTTTATTTTGTTCTGTCAGTCTCCTATTTTGAACAATCACTCTGGCGTTGTGGCTAACTGTGACCATATGTCAGAATGGGTTCATTGGTTACACGCTTGCATCGGGATTGCAATGCGATGGGTGAAGCTGCGAAATGCTCTCCTCTCGTTCCTGCTACCTGTGCGCAACATGCAATTCTCTCTTAACTAATTATACTCATCATTCGTAGTCGCCAGATCTATGTGGGTATTGACAATCCATCACTCGTTACATCTGTCTCCTGTCTTACTACTAGTAGCTAGTTCTGGAATTACGTGTCTGCAGTCGACAATGTTTCCCACGCGGAAACCTTGTAAACATCAGCAGCAACCCTACTTTCTGTCAGAACCACACGGGTATTCCGAACTGCGGTGACGGCTCTGACGGAACCTCACACACTCTGATGGAGAATTCCACGCTTCCCGTTGCCGAGGTGACCGGTCACGTTGCATACATACCTCTTTTTCTTCGCATCCGGATTGCAGTGACGTATACGCACCATCAGAATGACTCGTGTGTAATACTCTTTGCAGGGGCTGTAGTCATGCTGTAGTAATTTACACAACACCTGGTGATGTTTGTATCTGTCTTCGGCCGATAGCCAAATGCCACTCTCTGATATATGTTAAGCTTTGAAATTTTGTCACTTATTGCAATACATTCTTCGCTTCGGATACATCGCTTGCCGCTGGATTTGCTTTGCCATCATCGTATTCTACATGTCTGAAATATAATGTCCAATTATCACACGATCTAGTACTGTGCCCTGAGTCCTCCACATTCTGCGTTGATCCATCATCGGCTTGCGATGCTTGTTCTTTCTCATCTGTATCCGCATCGTTGCCATCCTCGCACTCATACCTGTCAACATCACTGGTTCCTAGGTCAATCCGGGTATGCGCTCAGTCCTTCATATTCTGCGTTGATCCATCATCGGCTTGCAATGCTTCTTCCTCCTCATCCGCAACCACATCGTCGCCATCCTCGACCTCATACCCGTCGACATCACTAGTTCCCCCTGTCAAACCTTTCAAGTTCAGTTGCGGGCCATCGTCGCAGGCTGGCGGCGGGGATGGCATCTCGCTCATTGCTTTTGTCACCTTCACCTTTGTAATTCCCACTGCCCCCTGGCATCCTGCAATGCAGTTCGTCATCTGTGCAATTGTTGTCAATCAGGATGTTTGGGTCAATGCTTGGGGTTCCAGGCTTCTCAAGCGCGACTTTGGAGATCAAATAGTCAAGAAAAATAGCATTGTCAAGACGCGGTGCTTCCACACTGATGAGCACAGCAGGCATTGGGTTCTCTGCTTGTTGGATCTGACGCTTGACTGTAACAAGAGTGTTTTTATACACCCTCTGGTGGTAGCTCTCCGGTAGTGTGTTCCAGGTATTCATCAAGAATATATATGTGTCTGCAACACCAGGTGTGGTTAACAACTTGCGACTCGTTGCAGCGCAGTAGGATGCATCCTGACCACAGTTATTCTTGAAATTAAAGTAGTTCGAGTGATTAGATCTGTCCGCTTTCAGCTTTTACTTGGAAGCTTTCCGATGAACACCTTTGTTCTTTTGCCACTCCAGGAGAGTATGGCGCAACGCGGTGCAGATAAACAGGATCAGTGGCGAGGGTATATGACCGTCCTTGTTGTCAATTATGGAATGATATAATCCATCAGCATACTTACCGCAGTTATTTGCCCGATGATAAAATTCGATGTAGATCAACTGCGGGATTGCTTCCGCCAGGAAGTGAAGTGGATGGTAGCCATTTGTCAGCAGCGTTCGATTTTGTCTGTGTTGGATTTGGACTGCGTACACCACATTGCTCATGCTCTGCTACAGGAAAAATAAAGTTATTGTCCATCAGAAGGGAGTCAATAAATTCCAAATGATCTGTGGCGGATTCAAAGCAGTGGAGATCATAAAGCTCTGCTATGTTGTCCATTGCTGATTAAATGAGATGGGATTTAACTTTATCAACATGTGCTCGAACCTGGTACCGGTTTGAGCGTGTAATATCCAACGTGAGCCATTGCTTCAACATACCACTTTCAAGATCTCCTTTGTGCACGTCTCAAATGCTATGGGCCAAGTTGTTTTGCTGCATTGCGGTGTTGCAGTACATCTCAATTATCTACCAGTAGAAGGCTTCAGCTAATGATTTCGAAACGCGTCGCGTTGCATAACTCACTGTCACCAAGTCGGTTGCACTCATAAATGGGCATCTGTTCCACATGTAGAGCTCCAGCAGTCTGCCTGTTGCTAACAGAAGACGCGTCATGTCTGAGAGACCAAATCGATTGATGCTGCAACTGCCGGAGAGCATTGATGGAGGTGTAGACAACGCCGGCAGTTGCAATTGCCACTGCCACTGCCTCTGATTATTTTCAGTAGTTTGCATTCGCAGTGGATTGGTAATGATCGCATGGGATTCTGGATTAGGCATGGGGGTAGGAAGGTTATAAAAATGGCTGAGAGAAGTGGGAGTAATAGCAATGCCGGATGCGAGGCTGGATACAATGCGACGAGCTGGGGTTTTTCTGGGTGCTGGTGTACTACGACTGGTTGGACCTGGCGTGGTGGTCGGAGTATTTATTGACTATCACTGTGTAGCAGACCGGGTGGAAGTCACGTGTTGAGCGATATCTGCAATGTGAGAATTGTTCTGCCTAGATGAGGGGGTGGAGTTCTGACCTTGGACTGTAGAGACTACGAAACTCCTTCCTTGAGTGGAATCCCTCTCCCCATCCGGTATTGAAACACATCTCTTGGCAGGCAGAATTTGAGAATTCCCCGATCACCCATGCTGTTGTTTATTCTGACGATTAGCAGGACTTCGATCATTTTGAACGACCAGAGTCGTGTAATGGTGAGGACTTTGGAAAGGCATAGTCCAATATAGATGTTTGACGCTAAGAATGTAGGAATAATTTCCTGTTCATGCATCTGGAATGGCAGGCGAGATAGACTACTATTTGAGCGACCAGGGAGGCTTTCAACAGAAAAGGGAGGCGCAGTGTAGACCGCAGTAGAATCCAAACCCTGATAATACTCGGGGATGATATCCCTTGAAATGCATTCAATTATGGGGTTAACTGTTGTCAGATTGAACTCAGCATTGATATCCACTGTTACAGCAATGTCTGAAGGCTTATTTGCACCGCTTGAAGGGTGTTTATGCATTCTTGTCGCGGTTATCATATTATTACACTTGTTCTTGGCACAATACTTCGAACCATTGATTGTGTATATCTTCAGCTTCCCGGTGAAAATCCCCCTTTACCAGAGCTAAAAGCATTGCAAAGCGAACAATGACGTATTCTGTATCCTATGACATCAGTTGCGTGTGCTTTTTCCACCGCGAGGCGTATTGGTAGCCGTATTGGATGGTTGCACAGTTGGGATAATCTGAGAATTACTCAGTTTGCTGCGAGATGCACGAGGTCTGAGTGGTAGAAGTCGTGTGTGATTCAAGAGCAAAGTCCAGCCTTGTAAACTGTTCTCACCGTGAGTACTAAGTCTCGTGTTGAGGCTTTCAGTTGTGAGGTGCCTGGTGGTTTTGTAAGGCGAAGGTTGGCCCGTTTCGTATTCGTTAACCAACCAAACAAGTTGGACCTAGAAATCGCAGGAACTCATGTATATATATCCCTTCTTCCCGCCTACACCTCCATTCTCTTTTCCTCCCGTATTTAACACACTACCAGCATCCTCAACTCTCTTGACATCAAGTGACTTGCACAAAACAACGCCTCTTGTTTCAAAACACACCCGATTACCTACCCAACATTATACGTTCTCACTGGGTGACCTTCCGCTACATGCAACTGAATTATAATGCTAATGCCTCGGCCGTAGATTCATTTTCAACTCACAGTGATGGCACCGAAGGGCAGCCACAAAGAAAAGGGTTAGGCAACTGCTTGGGCAATAATTCTGACATCAGATAGAAATCGACTCCTGCCATTGTAACGGGACCGTATGAAGGGATTCATTTCGGAAAACATCCGTGGACTAATCCAGATATACAATGTTTGCAGCATCAAGGACAAGAAGGCATGGGATCTCTTTTATGATATAATCTTTCTTGATCCAGTCACAACTCACCAATTTTCACAATTCCAGCTAATGTGGCCACACCGTAGTAGCAGGAATTCGCCTTTTCGGGAGTGATGGGCAGCCTTCCACTCATATATGGGGCAAGTGTTTGCTAAAACCTGCGACCGAATGAACAATTGGAAGTGGGACAACCCCCATGCCTTTGGGGATCAAAATGATGGCTCCAATCCGCAGACAACCAGCTCGGGCAAGGTTAAATGCACCGGTGAGCATGTCTCTTGGTACGGTAGGTATGATCTCAGGGCAAAGTGTGAGCCATCAAGCTGCCGGCAGTACAAGCCAGGGGACTTCCTGGCTGTTAGACCACTGAATTGGAATGGGAAAATTGACGAGGATGATGATGATGAGATCTGGGCTGATCCCAGACCGCCCAGCAGTGCAAGGAGCCGTCCTAGCAATGGCAATGACAATGACGACAGTGAGGATGAGGAGGACAGACAGGGTGGTGAGAAAGAGACCCGGAAAGAGAAGGGAACAATGAAAGGGAAGGGGAAAGGGCAGGGGAAACGGAAGGGAAAGGGAAGGGGAAAGGGAAGGGAAAAGGGAAGTGGAGGGCAAAGGCAATGGAGGAAGCAAAGGGGAAGGGGAAGGGAAACAGTAACAGGAAAGGTATTGTTAAACAAACCCCACAGGGAGATGATATCTCTCGTGCCGTTGTTTTGCAGTCGCAGAATGAAATGTATGAGGCAGACTCCGACAAGGAGGGCTAACTGGATGGGATCTATTTAGAACCGGATGCATCGCCCACCGTGTCAATATCTTCAGATGATGATACCGACTCTACTGAGTTGAACGGCGAATATGACTTGGAACATGATACTGATGTGGATATGCGCATGGAGGATGATGTGGACGCACCAGATGGCATTGATTTAGATGGCGATGTCAATATGGAAAGGGACAGTTATGATGAACAGGAGGAAGATGAAGAGGAGGAGGATGAGGATGAGAAGGAGGATGAGGATGGGGAGGAGGATAAGGATGAGGGGGAGGATAATGATGAGGATGATGGCAAAGAACCTCGGTCGATTGGCCAGGGAGACATGGTAAATCCATCGGCTGACGATGCAGATACCATGGTAGACGATCAGCGAACCATGCTGACTTGGGAAGGCCAGTTGATGTGCGAGCATACCCCACGGCCACAACCTCCGGGGCCTGCCCCATGGCCACAAAAACCGGAGCCTCGCCCATGACCACGAACTCCGGTATCTCATCCCCTCAGTGGGCTGGAGCATTTAGCGTTCATGACGCCGCAGAAACCTCACCCAGCGGTGCCAACTCTGGGAGAAGCTGAGGCAGCCGGAAACATCTTGGATGTGGATGTTGATCAGCAGCTGCTTGGTGAATCGGCAGGTGGCGACAGTCTCCCCGATTTCCCTCTCCCCGATGTCCTTCTCCCCGATGTGCCTCTCCGCGATGTGCCTCTTGCCGATGTGCCTCTCGCCGATGTGCCTCTCCCCGATATCCCCCTCCCGGATGCCCCTCCCCCTGGGGCGTGCCTGGAAGGATCGGTACTCGAGGTGCGAACCAGTCCTCGCATTGCAGAGGAGATGATGGTCAGTGTGTTCGGGTTACAGTTGGGTTCTTGTCTTGTTCGGTTCCTTTGGTCTAACCAATATATCTCAGGCATTGACTATTACACTCGTCGCAAAGTCTTTGGATAGCTCAGGGTTTATTTTATTTCTGGGTTTTGTATTGGTTTTATTTTATTTATAGTATTATGGGACCTCACGCATGCAGCATTGTTGCAACTCCTGACGTGTAAGGAACCTCCTTGTGATGGTGTTGAGGTTCAATAAACCTCTCAAGTTAGCTGAAAGTATCATGAGCTTACACAGCAGGCTGCTCAGACCCAGTACCAACTTTGGTCCCTTTCTACAGTGGATACTCCGCTCCTCGCATGTCATCGACAATGCCAGAGTAGACCCCATTCCATTGCCCCCAATTTTCATGCCGATCGAAGTTCACCTCAGACACCTGGTCACTTAAACATATTAAATTACAACGTCCTGAACACCTTCAAGTTGCGCAGCAGAAGAATCTGACCATTCGCAGCGTGCCCAGACGCGTTGAATTCACCATGCTGAGCGGGCTCAACGCATCGGGGCACGCTGCGAATGGTCAGATTCTTCTGCTGCGCAACTTGAAGATGTTTAGGACAGTGAAATTTGATATGGTTAAGTCGCCAGCTGTCTGGGGTGAACTTCTTTTGGCATGAAAATCAGAGGCAATGGAAAGGGGTCTTCTCTGGCATTGTTGACGACATGCGAGGAGAGGAGTATCCACTGTAGAAAGGAACCAAAGTTGGTGCTGGGTCTGAGCAGCCTGGTGTGTGAGCTCATGATACTTTGAGCTAACTTGAGAGGTTTATTGAGCCTCAACACCATCACAGGGAGGTTCCTTACATGCCAGGAGTTGCAAAAATTCTGTATGGGCGATGTCCCATAATACTATAAATAAAATGAAACCAATACAAAACCCAGAAATAAAATTAACCCTGAGAGATCCAAAGACCTCGCGACGCGTGTAATATTCAATGACTGAGATGAATTGATTCGAACAACGAAACTGAACAAGACAAGAACCCGACCCTAACCCGAACACACCAACCATCGCCTCCTCTGCAACGCGAGGACTGGTTCACACCTCATCTACCAAGCCATCCAGGCCTGCCTCAGAGAGTGGGGCATCGGGGAGAGCAACATCGAGGTGAGGGACATCAGGGAGAAGGACATCGGGGAGACAGAAATCTGGGAGGCTGTCGCCACCTGGCGATTCACCAAGCAGCTGCTGATCCACAGTCACAACCGAGATGTGTCTGGCTTCCTTAGTTTCTCCCAGAGTTGGCACCGCCGGGTGAGGTTTCTGCGGCGTCACAAGTCCCAAATGTTCCAGCCCGCTGAGGGGATGATTTGCCGGAGTTCATGGTTATGGGCGATGCTCCGGGGTTTGTGGCCGTGGGGCAGGCACTGGAGGTTGTGGCCATCGGGTATGGTCACACATCTCCTGGCCTTGCACAGGGAAGCACAATTGGCTGAACGTCTACCACGGTATCTACATCGTCAGCAGATATATTCACCATGTCTCCCTGGCCAATCGTCCGAGGTTCTATGCCATTATCCCCATCCTTATCCTCCTCCTCATCCTCATCCTCCTCCTCATCCTCATCCTCCTCCACTTCATCTTCCTCCTGTTAATCGTAACCGTCCAGTTCCATATCCACATCGGCATCTAAATCGACGCCATCTGGTGCGTCCACCTTATCCTCCATGCGCATATCCACATCAGTATCATGTTCTAAGTAATATTCGCCATCCGACTCTGTGGAGTCGGTATCATCATCTGAGCAAATTGACACACCGGGCAATGCTTCTGGCTCGAAATATACCCGCTTTAGTTAGCCCTCTGTGTCGGAGTCTGCCTCATACATTTCCTGCTGCGACTGCAAAGTATGGCATGAGAGATATTATCTCCCCATGGGGTTTGTTTAACAATACCTTTCCCGTTACCGTTTCCCTTCCCCTTCCCCTGCGCTTCCTCCATTGCCTTCCCCTTCCACTTCTCTTTCCCCTTCCCTTTCCCGTTCCCTTTCCCCTTCCCTCCCTTTGTTCCCTTCTCTTCCCTGGTCCCTTTCTCACCACCCTGTCTGTCCTCCTCATTCTCGCTGTCGTCATTGTTATTGCCATCGCTAGGACGGCTCCTTCCACTGCTCGGCTCTCTGGGATCCGCCCAGATCTCATCATCATCATCCTCATCGATTTTCCAATCCCAATTCAGTTGTCTAATAGCCAGGGAGTCCGAGTCCCCTGGCTTGTACTGCTGGCAGCTTGATGGCTGAGACTTTGCCCTGAGATCATTGCTACCGTACCAAGAGAAATGCTCACCGGTGCATTTAACCTTCCCCGAGCTGGTTGTCTGCGCATTGGAGTGACCAACTTGATTCCCAAAAGCATGGGGGTTGTCCCAGCTCCAACTGTTCATTCGGTCTCAGGTTATGTCAAAAACTTGCCCTATATATGAGAGGAAAGCTGCACATCACTCCCGAAAAGGCAAAGTCCTGCTCCGGAGGTGCGGCCATATTCGCTGGAATTGTGAAACGTGGCGAGTCGTCACTGGATCAAGAAAGATTATGTCATCAAACATGTCCCATGCCTTCTCATCCTTGATGCCACAAACATTGTATATCCGTATGAGTCCACGAATGTGTTCCGAAATGAATCCCTTGATACAATCCCGATACAATTACAGGCGTCAATTTTTAACCGCTGTCGGCATTTTTGCCCTAGCAGTTGCCTTTCCCTGTCATTTCTGGCTGCCCTTTGGTGTCATCGCTGTGAGTTGAGAACTATTCTACATCCGAGGAGTTAGCATTATGATTCAGTTGCATGTACCGTAAGGAAACCGAGAGGGAACGTACAAAGTTGTGTTGGTTATCGGGTGTGTTTTGAAACAAGTGGTGTTGTTTTGTGCAAGTCACGTGATGTCGAGAGAGTTGAGGATGCTGGCAGTGTGTTAAATACAGAAGGAAAAGCGAATGGAGGTGTAGGTGGGAAGAAGGGATATGTATACTGCATTTCCTGCGATTTCTTGGTTCAACTTGTTTGGTTTGTTAAGGAACACAAAACAGGCCAACCTTCATCTTGCACGACCACCAGGCACCTCATGACTGAAAAGCCTCGTGACGATATTTAGTACTCGTGGTGAGGACAGTTTACAACGCTGGACTTTGCTTTTGCTTCACATACCACTTCTACCACTCAGACCTCGTGCATCTTGCAGCAAACTGAGTAGTTCTCAGATTGTCCCAACTTTGAAACCTTCCAATACGGCTACCAATACGCCTAGCGGTGGAAACAGCACACGCAACTGATGTCATAGGATAGAGAATATGTCATTGTTTGATGTGCGATGGTTTTAGCTCTGGCAAAGGGGGATTTCCACAGGGAAGCGGAAGATATACACAATCAATGGTTCGATGTATTATGCCAAGATCAAGTGCAATACTATGATAACCGCGACAAGAACGCATAAATACCCTTCAAGCGGTGCAAATAGGCCTTCAGACATTGCTGTAACAGTGAATATCAATGCTGAGTTTAATCTGATGACAGTCAACCCCATAATTGAATGCTATTCAAGGGATCTCGTCCCCGAGTATTATCAGGGTTTAGAGTCTACCGTGGTCTACACTGCACCTCCCTCTCCTGTCCAAACACTCCCTGGTCCCTCAAATTGGAGTCTACCTTGCCTGCCGTTGCATATGCATGCACAGGCAATTATTCTTACATTCTTGACGTCGAATATCTATATTGGACTATGCCTTCCCAAAGCCCTTACGCTGATACGACTCCGGTTGTACCAAATGTTCGAACTCTTGCGTATCATCAGAATCAACAGAAGCATGGGCCTGCGGGGATTCTCAACTTCCGTCTGCCAAGAGACGCGTATCAGTACCGGCTGGCGAGAAGGATTCTACTCCAGGAGTGAGTTCCGTAGCCTCTACAGTCCAAGGTTAGAACTCTACCCCCTCATCTTCGCTGAACCATTCCCGCGTTCTACATATCACTCAATGCGTGACTTCCACCCGGTCTGCTACACAGCGACGGTCAATAAATACTCTGACTGCCACGCCAGGTACGAGCAGTCATAGCACACCAGCACCCAGAGGAACCTCAATGCATCGCTTAGTATCCCGCTCTGCATCTGGCATTGCTATCACTCCCACTCCTCTAAGCCGTCTTGAAACCCTTTTTGCCCCCATCCCTAATCCAGAAGCCCGCACGATCATCACAAATCCACTCCAACTGCAAGCTACTGAAAACAATCTAAGACAGAGGCAGTGGCAATTGCGGCCCCAGGCGGTGTCTACACATCCACGAATGGTCTCCGGCAGTTGCAGCATCGATCGAGTGGGTCACTCAGACATGACACATCTTGTGTTAGTAACAGGCAGACTCCTGGAGCTCTACATGTGGAACAGACGGCCATTTATGAGTGCAAGCGACTTGGAGACAGTAAGTTATACAACGCGACGCGTTTCGATAGCATTAGCTGAAGCCCCACACTGGCAGATAATAGAGATGTACTGGAACACTGTTATGCAGCAAAACAACATTGAATCCATAGCATTTGAGGTGGGCACAAAGGCGATCTTGAAAGAGGTATGCTGAAGCAACGGCTCATGTTGGATATTACACGCTTAAACCGGTACCAGGTTTGAGCACAAGTCGATAAAGTAAAATCCCACTTTATATAATCAGCCAGGGACAACATTGCAGAGCTTTGTGATCTCCACCGCTTTGAATCTGCCGCAGAGCTTTTGGAATTCATCGATTCCCTTCTGACAGACAATACCTTTCTTTTTCCTGTAGCAGAGCGTGAGGAAGGTGGTGTACGCGGTCCAAATCTAATGCAGAAAGAGTTGAAAGCTGCTAACGAATGGCTAGCGTCCACTTTACTTCCTGGCGGAAGCAATCCCGCAGTTAATCTACATCAAATTTTATCACAAGGCGAATAACTGTGGTAAGTATGCTGATGAATTTTGTCATTCCATGATTGACAATAAGAACGGTCATATACCCTCGCCACTGGTCATGTTTACCTGCACCGCTTTGCCCCATGGTCTCGCGGAGTGGCAAATGAACAAAGGTGTTCATCCGAAAGCTTCCAAGCCAAAGCTAAAAGCGGACAGACCTGATTGCTTGAACTACTTCAATTGCAAGAATGACGGTGGTAAGAACGCATCCTGCTGTGCGACAACGGGTCGCAAGTTGTTAACCTCGCCTGGCGTTGCAGACACATACACTTTCTTGATGATTATCTGGAAGACACTGCCAGAGAGCTACCAACAGAGGGTGTATAATAAGACTCTTGCTACAGTCAAGCATCAGATCCAACCGGCGGAGAACCCAACGCATGCTGTAGTCATCAGTGTGCAAGCAGCGCGTGTTGACAATGCTATTCTTCTTGACTATTTGATCTCTGAAGTGGCGCTTGAGAAGCCTAAGATTCGAAGAACTGACCTAGACATCCTGATGGATAACAATTACCCGGATCACGAACTGCATTTCGGGATCCCAGGGGGCAGCTGGGATTACCAAGATGCAGGTGAGGAAAGCGACGAGCGCGTTCACATCGCCACCGCCAACCTGTCACGACATCCAGCGACTTAACTCAAGAGGTTTGACCTAGGAACCAGTGATGTCAACAGGTATGAAGGCGAGGATGGCAATGATGCGGATGCAGATAAGAAGGAGGAAGCATCGCAAGGAAATGATGGATCAACGCAGCATGTGGAGGACTGAGGGCATAGTAAGATTGACCTGGGAACCAGTGAAGTCGACGGGTAGGAGCGCGAGGATGGTGATGATGTCGATACAGATGTGGAGAAAGAAGCATCGCAAGCTGATGATGGATCAACGCAGAATGTGGAGGACTGAGGACATAGTACTAGAGAGTGTGATGATTGGACAGTATATTTCAGACATGTAAAACATGATTATGGCGAAGCAAATGCAATGGCAAGTGATGTATCTGAAGCGAAGACTGTATTGCAATACGTGACGAAATCTCAAAACTAATCATAAATGAGAGTGAGGCATGTGGCTATCAGCCGAAGAAAGGCATAAACATCACCAAGCATTGTGTACACGGCGACAGCATAACTGCAGCCCCTGCGAAGAGAGTAAGACACATGTCGTTCTGATGTTGCGTATATGTCAACACATTTCGGGCCCAAAGTAAAGGAGGTAGGTATGCAACACGACTGGAAGCGTTTAATTTCTATTCAGAGGATACGAGGTTCAATCAGAGCCGTCAGAGCCATCAGGAACACCCGGGTGTTTCTGGCAGAGACTAGAGTTGTTGCTGATGTAGCTTCATATATCTGCAAAGGCTGAGTGGGATGAGCAGCTTGCACCTAAACATAAAATGTCTTGATAGATGACAATCTGTGCGCACTGCATCAGCTGGTTCAAAGTAGACAAAAACATGATGTGAATGAAGAAAACTACAATATCACGTGCCCAATGGATTGAAGTAAATACACTTAGCTGGTGTATTTTTCACCCTTGAGACAGGTCTGGGCTCAAATGATACATCCATAATGTGTTGCAGCATGTCAATGTAGGCTTCATACATATTCAAGAACCTCATTCTGGACTCGATTGCTGATCTCAGTTGTGTCTGAAATTCTCTCATAGGCCAAGAAATGCTGCACAGTAATGAAATGACTGTATTACCGGACAGGATTGCCCGACCTGCAGTGCTCAATATGTCATAACCAGACTCATGACGTATGCCAAAGAATGTCTGGTTCACCTAAATGTGGTTAAAGTATGCTTTTTCATTCTTTCTACTTTGAAATGCGTGTATGGCTTCAGGCTTCTAGTGAACATCATATTGGCAACTAAGGAATCATTCAGAGACAGTCTCCAAATCCCTCTAATGTTTCGACTTATGCATTGGATTATTAGATACAGCAACCAGGAACTTGTAATGTAGCATCACAATTGACTTTATTCTATATTGGTAATTATTAATAATCAAGAACCTCAATGAAATCCCACTCTAACAATTCCAATATTGGAACTATGGTTCACTTTAACATCATAGAGAGAAAGGTTATGTTTATGCAGTATAGTGTACCTTTCAAATGATCTTGTTGACAATTTGTATTAGTTAATCAGCTAATGTGAGTTCAATGGCTAGAGAATTGTATTTTGATAAAGCGTCCCAAAAGTTTAAGTTGATCTGTCATCGTACTGAGACATGTGCCCATTCGCTGTCAGCCACTTCAAATTGTGTGTAAGAGACGGTAATATCTAGTAGGTCATCTATATCATGATGTTCAGTTGACTCATAAAGCCATAGCTGACTCTCAATGGGGACATTCTTGAGTATTGCTGGAGAATACTTGAACCACAATCATAGCAACCAGGACCCGCATTTGGTAATAATATATGTCACACCTAGCGTTGGCAACGAGCCCCGGTAACCCACCATTGGTCAGGGTTTGGACCGGAAAAAAGGTTCGGTTCGGTTTCAAATCCATCCAAAACCCCGACTGGCTCTGTCTTGGTGGGGTTATCACCTGGACCGGACATAAATCCGGGGTTTTTTGGCCTGGTTTGTCATACAGCAGAGCCTCATTTTGGCAAACTCAGCCCTTTAGCTCCAATTGAGTATTTGAGTTGGGATCATATCGCAATACAATATATACGTAGAAGATGCGGTTTTCGACGCTCTTTCACCCCCCATTCTCGAAAGCACCCTGTCATGTGTGTTTCTCAAGAAGGTACTTCAGTTTTGCTTGCTCCTGCTCAGTTCACTCAAGATCAATAAGGTGAGCATTCACCATTCATATTTGAATGAGTGGTCATCCATTGGCTACTGTCGATTTTGACCACCTTTTCATTGTTGAAGGCTTTGCAATCCATATCATTTGGTGAGCCACTTCCATTTTAGTTTCTGCAACTTAAATCTGGATAGCATGTTTGAATCTCTTCACACTGGAATCAAATAACTCTGGACCTGGCAGTTCCATCACACCATCATCTTCGGGATCTTCAAGCACACTTGACAACAGCGACATCATCTGATGACACCAGTCATAGAGTGAATGGAATCCTGGTGTAGCTGTCACTTGAAGTTTGAATCCAATTCTCACTTTCATTGCAATTGGCCAGCTCACACTCTATTTAGTCTGGTACCGATGGGATACATTAACCATCCCAAAACACCATGACCAGTAGGTGAGTTGGCAGTGGCGTGATTGTTGTCTGCCAGATAATATGGTATTATATAAAGCAATGTGCATATTCCATTGGTTTTCTCACTTGTAAGTAGTGGTGTTCAGATTCAGGTGGGTGACATTTGCATTTTCCACATACAACATATTTACTTATTTGAGATTAGTTTTGTATATCATTTTGTGAATAACGCAGTTCATAGTCTTTGTCACTCCGAGCATTGTTATTACCCAGATTGGGTCCTGGGATGAAATGAGACCTGGATGCATCTTAGGCGGAGTTGTCTGAATCTCTGAATGGTGGCTGGGCACTGAATTCAGTGTCTGTAACGGATACTACTCCCAATCTTTACCAAAAATTCTGGGTTAGCTTTTCTGCGCCATATTTACCCACTCTTCAAGTATATTCCCTCACAATCTTTTCAGTGGCAACCCCATAACAACCTTCTCTGTTAGCACTTTACATATTATAGCTGCATCAACTGAGGTAAAAGTCTTTCCAAGACTGATTTCATCAGCCATCAGTGCTCATGCCATATTTCAATCCCATATGATTCTCCTCACAATGAACTGTATTGCCAATACCTGGTACTTCAAAATCTTCGTTCCTGGTAGGCCTGAAGTTGAGTACTGGTTGCCAGGAGCTCAGTCAGCTTGTGATTGGCGAATTGGACTGGTATCTAGCAGCCTGACTACCTCATTAAGGTATTTGTGTTCAATGTTGTTGTTGATTGTATTGTGGCCAGTATTGAATTCTGAAATGCTATTAGCCGGATCAAGAACCTCCCCACCGTCCTCCACTTGCTCTTGACCCTACGATGCACCTTTGTTCGTTCTCTTTGCTTCCTCAATAGTTGCTCTCAGTTGCTTCAATGTGACCTGCACAGCAGGGCTCATACTCTGGCACTGCTGAACATTTTCCCAATGTTAGTTATTTTACTGACAAATAACCATTGGAATGAATATATATGGATGGAATAGCATCAATTCTATTTGTTCAATCAGAACTTACATTATTATATGTATCATTCTGTTGTCCACCATCCTCCCCTTGCTCCTCTCTTCCACCATCTTTTGAACCTTTAAATGTTTTGGTATATTGATTAGCATTTGTACACATCAAGCCTTAATACAGCTAGTGGGGATTACATTGTCTGGTCTAATTATGTGCTCAGCAGCCGTTTTCACCATCGCTTTCTTCCTATCTACACAAATTATTTTTGCATTGTGTGCGAGTTTCTACTTGGAAGCATTTGATAGGCACCAGTTGTACAAAATCTGGCTCTATATGGGGTTGTTCATGATTTGCCTCTTTATACAGAATCCAATGTATTCTTTATCGAATTCATCATGCTCCAATGTGTAATCTGAAATAAATGATAGAATATTGCACTCATTTTGAGCTCTGTTTCTGTCAACTGAATCAATCAGCTCTTTCTGGTACTACACATTTGTCAACAAGTCTTGGAGAGGTTTCCGGGATACAGTGATATTGCTGCCATTCAACACCCAGTGAATCACACCCATGAACATTGTTTTTCATAAACCTGGATGGTTAGTTCTCACCTTGTTGCAGGCGTACTCACCCATATCTCGCACTGGTCACATATTGCCTCACCTTCACTCTTTCCTCATGTACTGAATTTCACTTCCCATATTCATGCGAAATATCTCAATCCACTCACTGTGAATTCATTCATGATTGTTAAAGTTATGTAATGGCGGCCAGGTCTCACATGTCACCAAAACATCTGCAACAGCTATCTCACCGTGCGAGGGAGCATTGGAAAGGTGTTTCAAACAGTTCTGCTGCAAGATAATCGACTGCTGATTGTTCTCCAGAATGCTAGCCACCCACACTGTTATTCACTTGTTAAACGCACTGTAGTTGGTTGGGCTACCCAATCCTTTGGGCAAATGGCTTCAAGGAGAATTTGGTTTGCTTTAAACCAACTTGGGATTTGACATTTATACTGCTAAAGTCCAATGAATCTTTGCCCTTCTCATCTGCATCATTTTTGGGCTAGGAACTGTCTGGCAATGGGATCAAGTGAACAATCCCTGTGACATCTGTTTTCCATTTTTTCGCTTGCAGTTGGATTCTGTTAGTTAGGAGGCTAATCGGCAGTCTCCCAGGTCCGTCAGAGGAAGATTCAACTGGCAGAGTAGCACTCAAAAATGTTGGCCAATTGACCAGATTGTTTTATGGCATTTCCTAAGGCACTCCAGGTGCAGCTGGGCATGATAGCCCTTGTCCTGAAAACTGTGGAGGGGGGAACATTGGAGACTTGCCATAATCACCTTGGTGGAGGCCATTTCCTTGCCACTGTGGCCCATAACTTAGAAATGCTTGGTTTGCGCTGGAGGTTGGTTGTGACCTGTGCATCATGTTAAATTCAGAATGGTGACAAAACTACGGAGCACTTCGAAATTGCTGCAGTGAGGGATGGTACTAATTCCCATGTGGCAGATGAGCTTTCTTGGGGCATTTCACTGATCAATGGTTTTTGCCAGTGGAAGTTCAGGAACATATTCCCAACAATCGTGAAATGTTGCAACAGCGTTATAGGAAACCAAATATGTCAGATAGCGGAGATATATTTGCAGACACCAGTGGAGATCGCTTCATTGACATGCTCAGGGATGAATGATGTTGGTAAACAGTGATAGATGTGAGATCTGATGTAGAATACACTGGAGTATGATTGAGTATAGTACAGGTAGCAGCGACATGTGGCAGAATAATTGGCATTTTATATTGTATTCTGTTGGCATGAATTGGGGTGTTTCAGTACCTCTTTGATTGATGAAAGCAACTGCGTCAGTAACCGTAGTTGACTTGAGTGTGGACACCGAAGTGGTCTACTACAATCAGCAACCACTCTAGTTTCTGTCTGAAACACCTGGGTGTTCCAGACAGCTCTGACGGCTCTGACAGAACCGCCTATGCTTTGACGGAGAATCACATGCGACCCGTCGGCTATGCGACAGGTCGCGTTGCATACCTCCCTTCCGGCGACTCGTATACCATGCCTCGTATTCTTGAGACACGTCGCGTTGTATATTAAGCTTGCCGCTCCAGCGTCAGGCTTCCTTTACTTTACCTCCGGAATGTGGTGACATATACGCACCATCAGCACGACACGTATGTTACACTCTTCGCAGGGGTTGCAGTTATGCAGTAGCCGTTTACACAATGCCTGTTGATGTCTATGCCTTTCTTCGGCCGATAGCCACATGCCGCACTCTCATTTATGTTTAGCTTTGAGATCTTTTGACTTATTGCAATACAGTCTTCGCTTCAGATACATCGCTTGCCGTTGCATTTGCTTCGCCATTATCTCATTTTCCATGCCTGAAATATACTGTCTGATCTTCACACTCTCGAGTTCAATGCCCTCAGTCCTCCACAATCTACGTTGATCCATCATCGGCCTGCGATGCTTATTTCTCCTCATCCGCATCCGCATCGTCACACTCATACCTGTCAACATCACCTACTATGCCCTCAGTCTTCCACATTCTGCGTTGATCGATCATCGGCATGCGATGCTTCTTCGTCTGCATCTGCATCAGCATTCACATCATCGCCATCCTCGCCCTTATACCCGTTGACATCACTGGTTCAGAAGTCAAACCTCTGGAGTTCAGTCGCTGGCCGTCGTCGCCAGCTGGCGGTGGTGATGGCATCGCGCTCATCGCTTACGTCACCTTGATCTTCGAAATCCCCGCTGCCAGCTGGTATCCCAAAATGCAGTTCGCCATCCGTGCAATTGTTGTCTATCAGGAAGTTTGGGTCAGTGCTTCTGATCGCAGGCTCCACAAGCGCCACTTCGGATGTCAAATAGTCAAGAAGCATAGCATTGTCAACACTCGCTGCTTCCGTGCTGATGACCATGGCAGGCGTTGGGTTCTCCGCCTGCTGGATCTGATGCTTGACTGTAGCAAGTGTGTTGTTATACACCCTCTGTTGGTAGCTCTCCGGTAGTGTGTTCCAGGTATTCATCAAGAATGTATACGTGTTTGCAACGCCAGGCAAGGTTAACAACTTGGGACGCATTGCAGCACAGCAGGATGCGTTCTTACCACCATCATTCTTATCATTGAAGTAGTTCGAGTGATCAGGTCTGTCCACTTTCAGCTTTGGCTTGGAAGCTTTCGGATGAACGCCTTTGTTCCTTTGCCACTCCAGGAGAGCATGGCGCAACACATTGCAGGTAAACATGATTAGTGGCGAGGGTATATGACAGTCCTTGTCGTTAATCATCGAATTATGAAATCAATCAGCATACTTACCGTCGTTATTCGCCGCATGATAAAATTTGATGTAGATGAACTGCGGGATTGCTTCTGACAGGAAGTAAAGTGGACGCTGGCCATTCCTTAGCAGCTTTCGACTCCCTCTGCGTTAGATTTGGGCCGCCTACACCACCTTCCACACGCTCTGGTACAGGAAAAAGATACATATTGTCTGCCAGAAGGGAATCAATGAATTCCAAATGCTCTGCGGCTAATTCAAAGCGGTGGAGATCAGACGCTCTGCTATGTTGTCCCTTGCTGATTGGTTAAGATGGGATTTAATCTTATCGACTTGTGTGCGAACCGGGTAGCGGTTTGAGTGTGTAATATCCAACGTGGGCTATTGCTTCAGCATACCTCTTTCAAGATCTCCTTTGTGCGCGCCTCAAATGCTATGGACCAAATGTTGTTTTGCTGCATTGCGGTGTTCCAGTACGTCTCTATTGTCTGCCAGTGTGGAGCTTCAGCTAATGGTTTCGAAACGCGTCACGTTGCATACCTTACAGTCTCCAAGTCGCTTGCACTCATAAACGGCCGTCTGTTCCACATGTAGAGCTCCAGGAGTCTGCCAGTTGCAAACACAAGACGCGTCATGTCTGAGTGACCAAATCGATGGATACTGTGGCTGCTGGAGACCATTGATCGAGATGTAGACACCGCCTGCGGTTCCAATTGGCAATGCCTCTATCTCAGATTATTTTGGGTAGCTCGCGTGCGGAGTAGATTTGTAATGATCGCGCAGGCTTCTGGATTAGGGATGGGGGTAGGCAGGGTTTCAAGACCACTAGGAGGAGTGGGAGTGATAGCAATGCCGAATGCGGACCTGGATACAATGCGAGGCGCTGAGGTTCCTCCGGGTGCTGGTGTGCTACGACTGCTTGTAAACGGTGTAGCGGTTGTAGTATTTTTGACCGACGCTGTGTAGCGGACAGGGTGGAAGTCACGCATTGAGTGATATCTGCAACGCGAGAATTGTTCAGCGAAGATGAGGGGATGAAGATCTGACCTTGAATTGTAGAGGCTACGGAACTCCCTCCTTGGGAGGAATCCCTCTCGCCAGCCGGTACGGAGACATGTCTCTTAGCAGGCGGAAGTTAAGAATTCCCCGAAGGCCCATGCTTTTGTTGATTCCCATGATTAGCAAGACTTCGAACATCTTGTATGACCGGAGTCCTGTCAAGGTTAGGGCTTTGGGAAGGCAAAGTCCGATATTGATGTTCCATGTTAAGAATGTAGGAATAATTGCCTTTGCATTCATATGAAATGGCAAGCGAGGGAGACTCCTATATGAGCGACCAGGAAGGGTTTCGACAAAAAAGGGAAGCGCAGTGTAGACCGTGCTGGACTCTAAACACTGACAATACTGGGTGACGAGATCTGTTCAAAAGCATTCAATTATGGGGTTCACTGCCATCAGATTAAACCCAGATTAAACTCAGCATTGCTATTCACTGTTACAGCAACGTCCAAAGGTCTATTGTCACCGCTTGAAGGGTGTTTAAGCCTTCTTGGCGCGATTATTATTGTATTGCACTCATTCTTGACACAATACTTCGAACCATCGATTGTGTATATCTTCAGCTTCCTGGTGGAAATCCCCCTTTGGCAGAGCTAAAAGCATTGCAATGGGAACAATGACACATTCTTTATCCTATGACATCAGTTGCGTGTGCTTTTTCTACCGCTAGGCGTTGGCAGCCGTGTTGGATGGTTGCACAGTTGGGACAACTTGAGAACTACTCAGTTTGCTCTGAGATGCACGAGGTCTGAGCGGTAAAAGTGGTATGAGATTCCAAAGCAACGCCCGGCGTCGCAGACTGTCTTCACCGCGAGTACTCAATCTCAGCTCAAGGCGCCTCATACATGAAGTGCCTGGTGGTTGTGTACGACGAAGGCTGGGCCGTTTTGTGTTTATTAACCAACAAAATGCAGGATATGAATCAAATCGCAGGAACTCGAGTATATTTATCCCTACTTCCCGCCTGCACCTCGATTCTCTTTTCCTCCTGTATTTAATACACCGCCAGCATTCACAACTCTCTCAACACACATGTCTTGCACAAAACAATGCCTCTCGTTTCAATACACACCCGATAACTACACAACTTTGTACCTTCTCTCTGGGCTTGCTTCCGCAACATGCAACTGTATCATAATGCTAATGCATCGGATGTAGATTCATTTTCAACTCACAGCGATGGCACCAAAGGGCAGCCGCAAAGGAAAGAAAAAGGTAACTTCCAGGGCAAAAATGTCGACATCGATTATAAATCGACTCCTGTCATTGGATCGGGACCATATAAAGGGATTCATGATGGAATACATCCATGGACTCATACGGATATACAATGTTGGTGGCGTCAAGGATGAGAGGGCCAGGGACCTCTTTTATGATATAATCTTTCTTGATCCAGTCACGACTCGCCACTTTTCACAATTCCAGCTGATGCGGCCGCACCGCAGGAGCAGGAGTTCACCTCTTTGGGAGTGCTGGGCAGCCTTCCGCTCCTACATGGGGCAAATGTTTGACAAAACCCACGATGAAATGAACAATTGGGGGTGGGAAAACCCCCGTGCCTTCGGGGATCAAGTCGATCGCTCCAATCTGCAGACAACCAGTTCGGGGAAGGTTAAACGCACCGGTGAGCGTTTCTCTTGGTACGGTAGCGATGATCCCAGGGCAAAGATTGAGCCACCAAGCTGCCGGCATTACAAGCCAGGGGACTTCCTAGCTGTTAGACCACTGAATTGGGATGAGATCATCGAAGAGGATGATGATGATGACAACTGGGAGGATCCCGGAGAGCTGAGGGGTGGAAGGAGCCGTCATAACGATGGCAATGACAATGACAATAGCGAGGGTGAGGAGGACATGCAGGGCGGTGAGAAAGGGACCTGGAAAGGGAAGGGTACAAAGGATGGGAAGGGGAAGGGGAAGGGGAAGGCAACTGAGGAAGGGAATGGGAAGGGGAAGGGAAACGGTAATGGGAAAGGTATTGTTAAACAAACCCCATGAGGAGATGATATCTCTTATGCCATTGCTGTGCAGTTGCAGAAGGAAATGTAAGAGGCAGACTCGGACATGGAGGGCTAACTAGAGCGGGTATATTTAGAGCCGGAAGCATCGCCCACTGTGTCAATTTCCTCAGATGATGATACCGACTCTACCGAGTTGGACTGCGAATATGACACAGAACTTGACCCTGATGTGGATATGCGGTTGCAGGATGATGTGGACGCACCGGACGGCATTGATTTAGACGGCGATGTGGATATGGAAAGGGATGGTGACGATGATGAGGAGGAAGATGAAGAGAAGGAAGATGAGGAGGAGGAGGTGGAGGAGGAGGATGAGGATGAGGAGGAGGATCAAGATGAGGATGATGGCAAAGAACCTCGGACGCTTGGCCAGGGAGAGATGGTATATACATAGGCTGATGATGTAGATACCATGGTAGACGATCAGCCAATCATGCTTCCTGAGCAAGGCCAGATGATGCGCGAGCATACCCCACAGCCACAACTTCCGGCGCCTGCACCACGGCCACAAACCCCCGAGCCTCACCCAAGACCACGAACTCCGGAGACTCATCCCCTTATTGGGCAGTAGCATTTGGGGCTTCTGATGCCGCAACAACTTCGCCCGGCGGTGCCAATTCTGCGAGAGGCTGAAGCAGCTGGAAACACCTCGGATGTGGATGTGGATGTCGATCACCAGCTGCTGATTGAATCGGTAGGTGGCGACAGTCTCCCCGATGTCCCTCTCCCCGATGTCCCTCTCCCTGATCTCCCGCTCCCTAAGGCACGCACGGATGGCTTGGTAGGCGAGAACCGAACCAGTCCTCGCGTTGCAGAGGAGGCGATTGTTATTGAGTTCAGGTTAAGGTCGGGTTCTTATCTTGTTCGTTTCCTTTGTTCTAATCTATTGATCTCAGGCATTTATGATTACACGCATGGCAAGGTTTTTGGATCGCTCAAGGTTTATTCTATATATGGGTTTTGTATTAGTTTTATTTTTATTGATTTTATTTTCTTCATAGTATTATGGGACATTGCTCATGCAGCGTTTTTGCAACTCCTGGCGTGTAAGCAACCTCCTTGCGATGGAGTTGAGGCTTACTAAGTTAGTTGAAAGTATCCTGAGCTTACACACGAGGCTGCTTAGGCCCAGCACCAACTTTCGTCCCTTTCTACAGTGTATACTCCACTCCTCGTGTGTCGTCGAAAATGCCAGAAAAGACCCCTTTCCGTTGCGCCAAATTTTCATACCAAAAGAAGTTCACCTTACACAGCTCGCGACTTAAACATATCAAATTACACCATCCTAAACACCTTCAAGTGGCATGACAGAAAAATGTGACTGTTCGCAGTGCACCCCGACCCGTTGAACCCGCTCAATGTCGTGAATTCAACCCTAACGAAGATTCAGTCAAAGACTTGGATGCGTTTCCCTACCTCGAAAACGTTGAAATCATCGCAGACTCGGAGTCTCAACCACCGCCACCTTTGCTGCTGACGGAAATATGCCCGGCGCCGCGCTTCGCTGATTGATTACATTGCTGAGCCATGGGAAGGCGATGCTTAGGGTTGCCTTGAGACGAACCTACAGATCAATCCCAACTACCCGTTTGCGACGCGTGAAGAGTACAAATATATCCAGTGTGGGATAAAGAGCAAGGGTATGAAGACACACTATGACAACGTGCTGAAGGAAGAAAACACCGTTCTGCGTTTCCGAAGCTTGAAAAACGGGGATGGTGTCCAGATACTGGTGGCTAGCATGGCAGATGATCGGGCTCTCAGGGACAGGGAACTACACACTCTCGAGGATATCACATGGAATGACAATCACCAACGCCCTATCAAATACTGGAGTTGATTTATCATCAAAGCATGAGATGGTTGATGCGGCAGCCAGCCTACGCCGAGCATCTCATTTTCGCTCCTCAGCGTTGCTTTAACAGTGATAAGCCCCCAAAACGCCTTTTTACCGAAATGCACACTGCGGACTGGTGGTGGGAGACCCAGGTAAGGAGCGATACTCGAGGATAATAATGTGCTAATCGACGTTTAGTCAAAGCTGAGAGTGGGGGATACACTGGTTCCCGTAATCTTCATGTCCAACGGAACACATCTCTTGAATCTTGCTGGCGACAAGACAGAGTGGCCTGTATATATGACAATTCGCAATCTATCTTAGAAGATCCGCCAGACGCGCTCAATGCACAGCGTCGTAATAATCGCTCTCTAACCGATTCCCAACAAGAACCGCAATATTCATCAGATGCGACTGGATGAGCAGCGGTAAACAAACCGAGAGGTGCTGGAAGATGTACTCTGGTAGGTACTTTGGCCACTCACCTTTAAACAACATCGCAGCGCCGAGAGTGGGTATTACAACGTTCTCTGTGCAGATGGCAACTTCAGGCATTGCAAACCAGTTTTAGCAGCATGGCTTGCAGATTACCCAGAGTATAGCGACCTACAGCATCTCGAGTGGCATGTCTGTTTTTGCTGCGAGTGTCCAAAGAACGACCTTGGAGATCATGTGCATCCTGACAAGCAACACCCCCGGCTGGATCACAACCTATATAGAACGCTCAGCGATGCCAACACCAAGGCAGCCGATGCTGAACTCTCGTCACGCCTTGTTCACTGAGGATTCAACGTGTTTCGCCACATTCCCTGTATTGTGAGCGACCTCCCTAAGCCCGACCTCCTCCATACAATGCAGATCGGCAAGGTTGACCACCTCCAGAAGTGGATTTTCCACTTCATGATGACGCACGAACGGCTCGACAGGTACAATGCAATCTGGTTATCCATGCCTGCTTACCACGACCTCACACCAAAAAATAAGTCATATGAGGAAGTTTCGAATCGGAATGGGAAGGAGATGGAGGAAATGAGTCGGTACCTGCTTGGAGTTGTAACCCAGTCTCTACGAGGCGGAAGCCCCGCTCAGCATCCCATATTCAATCGCGCAATTTAGTGCACCCGGGCATTGTTAGAATTCTATATGTATGCTCGATATAAATCTCATCAGGATGCAACATTGAGCTACATGGAGGACACCTTGCATCGTTTTGACACCTTCAAAGATGTTTTCTTCCTCGGGCTAGCCGGCAAAAAGGCAAAGGCCAAAGCCAATGCCCTGAGAACAGAACTCGTGAAGAAGCGAAAGGTAGACGAAGAAATAAATGATGGAACTTGGACGCCGTCCAAGAAGCGGCGCGAAATGAATGCCTGGCGGGATAATATCAGCCACGAGATAGATATTTTCAAGGAGTTATATGCCAACTTCAACTTTCAGAAGATCCACTTGATGTCTCATTGGGCCTAACAGATTTGTCGATACGGAGCCTTGCAACAGTATTCTGCCGAGACATGAACATGCACATAAAACCAACCTCAAGGATGATTGGAACGCCTCCAATCACAATCTCAACTACCTGCCACATGTAATCACCTTTCAGCGTCGCATTCTCTGCTTCGAATTCAGAGAGCTCAATGTCCAAGCCCTTGCTCAGCGTTGGGAGAACAGCGCTCCCGCCTGCAAAGTCTTTCCTTCCGGTGTTTGATCTGGCTGCCCCCCTGAGCTCCCAGTCATACGCGAAGCCCGAATTCATGGGGCCCCAAAACCGCCGTGATGGAATGCATACTGACGCTATGATTAAAGACTTCAGAGCATTACTCGACAATATGCAAGACACAACGCACCGCGCGGCAATATACAGTGGCATGTGGGAGTTTATAAAGCATAATAGTCGTAACAAGACATATATATTGGATGAACAACTTCACGCAATGGAGGTCTGTATTTACCACGGTATTAATGTTCCAGTTGAGGGTTTAGTAGGTGAACGCATATCTCAGATGTGTCGATGCGCAGGAAGCCAGAGCCGGTGTGGAGGGGATCGACGGAACGACTGGGTCTGGGTAAAGCAATACCCAGGGAGGTGTTATGGCGTGATGAATGGTCGTCTGCCATGGCAACTGCAACGACTATTCAAGATCAAGCTCCAAAATGAGGATGGAGCTTTCGTTGAGTATTGGTTAGCCCTGGCGTTCACTACAATACCTGAAAACTCAGGTAACTTGGATCCCGTCTCGAAATTTGTAGATGTGAGAAAAGCACTGGCAGCCGTTGCTTTGCAAGTTTTCAGCATGGGAAACATCATCGGCTGCGCACACGTAATTCCAGAGATAGCTGCAAATAGTAAGACAGGAGACGGATGCAACGAACGATCGATTGTCAATAGCCACATAGATCTGGTGACTTGGAATGATGGGTATAATTAGTAAAGAGAGAATTGCATTTTGCAGGCTGGTAAAAGGAACGCGTGGAGTGGTTTTCGCAGCGTCACCCATCGCATTGCAATCCCAATGGAAGCGCATGCCTAATGAACCACTTCCTACATATGGTCACAATTGGCCTTCAACGCCCGAGTGTTCTTTTAAAATAGGAGACCAACACAGTGAGAACAAATGGTGAAACAGCGATCGGAGGGCGATATGCAATGCGAAGCGTGGTATTGATGCCGGGTGCGGAGTGTCTCTGATGGCTCTGACGGAGCGCGTCCACTCTGATGGGGCCATTTCGCCTGGACAGAAATATTTTTTGCTGATGACGTTCCATCGCCACCAGGCATTATGTCGAATGTATTCATCTTTGGTACTTGTGCATGATTTGGCACATTACAATACGGCATGTATTGGCCATCTAAGTCTCTCTACATATATATATATGTTCAATCTGGCTGCAGAGAGTACACCAGCACAATCAGAGGAGCACCCGGACACAGTGATTGAGGGAACTTATAGATACACATGGAGGTCATTGTAGTGGGAATTGCTGTTTGTGACCACCACCATTTGGTTTTGCAGAGGGAAGCCGGCTGGGCGCATAAAGCGATACAAGAATCATCGTGACTCACTGAGTGACAGGGAGTAGTGTTAGCAACAGTTCCACATTGGCGGTTCAGTTCCGGGTCCGGATTGGAACCGAACTTCAACCATTGCAACGGGTTCTACCACATGAAACAATCGAACCGTACTGAACCCACGGTTTTTTGGCTGGTTCCACATCTTTGCAAACTCAGAACTTTGCCTGTAATTAAGTATTTGAGTTGTGATTGTATCACAATATGATATCTACATAAAAGATGCTGTTTTGGATGCCCTATCACCTCACATTATCCAATTTGCAATCCGATCACTATTCGTTGAGTCACTTCGAAAAACGCTTATTTTTCCGCAATATTTCATAGCATTTCAACGGATAGTGATCGGATCACATATTGGAGAATCGGAGGTGAAAGAACATCGAAAACTGCATCTTTTATGTATAGATCATATTGTGATATAATCACAACTCAAATACTTAATTGGAGTCAAAGTTCTGAGTTCACAAAAATGAGGCTCTGCTGTCTAATAGACCCGGCCAAAAATCCATGGGTTTATGTCCGATCCAGCTATCAACCCTGCAAAGACATAGCGGTTCGGTTTTTCGGAAGGGTCCGGAACTGAACCGAGCCATCTTTCCAGTCCAAACCCGGACCCGTTGCTAACACCAACAGGGCATACATATTTAGTGGTCCCCAGGGTAGCTAGACATCATTTCATTATACGAAATACAGTTTATCTTTCCCAGCTCTTGGTCCCACTCACTCTTGCCAAGCTGTCATAGACTCACATATTATGTGTGGTTCCTCACACTCTCTGGTGGAGTCTTCCGAAATTTACACAATTTGAGCAGTTCCTGTTGGCCAGATACACCGCCATATCCCCTCATGCTGTCCCAACTGCCGTAGTGCTAGAACTGCTCTTTCTGACTAATTCCCTTCGGATGCCATGTGAGCTGCACCATCCCACCACACAGTGATTGTGTGAACTTAGAGATGTACTTGGACGCTGTAAGCAAGTGAGTTTGGAGTTGCACTTGAAGGCCGAGTTCGAGTGAACTCAGAGATGCTCTTGGAGGACATAATCAAGCCTGTGTGGAGATGCACTTGGAGGCCATGAGTGTGTGAACATGGAGGCTGTAATTGAGCAAGTTTGGAGATACACTTTGAGGCTCTGATCATGTGAAGTTGGAGGTGGTGATCGAGCCAGTCTGCAAATGCACTTGGAGGCTAAGGTAAAGTGAACCCAGAGATATTCTTGAAGGCCGCAATCGAGCGAGTTTGTAGATCTAATTGGAGGCAATGATTGATCAAAATATCAGAAGTACCTGGAGAGGCTCAATCTGAAGGCAGTCAAACATAAGGCTGTAAAGTGGGAGGTTGGTGGGCAGGGATCTGATGAGACTCTAACTATTATTGAACACGAAATTGTGGGAATGTAGGGTGTGCAGTACAACAAGGGCCGCCCCGAGATCAAAGACTTGCTGTGTGCGGAAGACCGTCAATGTTGGGATTATGCATTACTAGGTGTATATAGAACCCGGCTTAGGTTGAACTTAGTATCAACTTATGATAATGGCATTGACAGATAGAGAGAGATGACTAAACTCTGCTATTTTGAGTGATGGTAGAATTGAGAACAACAACGAGAGAGATGAGAGGACACGTGGGAAATGATGATCAGATACTGGGACTTAAGCGAAATGCGTGTGCGAGTGGATTTACCATCCCTGATACCACCAGAATGAAACCCGATTCAGCAGGTAATAACATTAATCCTCAGTCTTCCGAACACAAACAAGCAAGTTGTCCCCGTAATTTTCTATATGCAGTCATATCCTCCATTTCATTTCCATCTTCATCCCCTATATTCCATTCTCTTCCAGAACTTTACCATCATTGCAGAACACAATGTTAAGCCATTCATCTCTATCTCTCCATGCCATGATGCTGAGTTAATTCCAAGTACGGCATACCCCATGTACAGCATACAGCATGTATAGCATCTACCCGAGATTATCTGTCTTCCCCATAATCTTATGATTACAAGTTGACCTATGAATCTAGCTTCAGTTTCCGGCATGCCTCACTCCAAGATCAACCACCAGCAGCCAGCTCTACATGTCAGCTCCAAGATACAGTAACCTCATCACATGTACACAGTTGCGAATTAACTAACTGATAAATAGAATCCCAGTTTCTAGTATGCTTCCAACGGACCTGCTCCAAGTCCTCGTCCAAACTTGCATGATTATGGCCTCGGAGTGTATTTCTCACTTCTCACAATCACAGCCTCCAATGGTATGTCCGAATTTGCTCGATTATGTTCTGCAAGTTCGCAGAATGCTATACTCCACATGCATCACCAAACTCACTCGATTATGGCCTCGCAGTTCGCATAATTATGACCTCCAAGTGCATCACAACACTCACATGATCATGGCCTCCAAATGCATCTCTGAGTTCACTTAATCATCAACTTCAGACATATGTTGAATTGCTCTCAGAAACCACAATCAGCTAGTCCAGATATACTGTGTGTGGATGGGAAGCAATATAGATTCATAGATACATTGATGAGCATACAAGCTAAATACCTGAGTTTTAAACAATATGGAATGATAAGTAGCAGGTTTGATTTCAAGGCACACAAGCAGCAATCAAAAAGAAGATGATGTATTTCCCAGACTCCTCTACCGTGATTGAAGATGCTTCAAGACTCATGGTCGGTACTCCCAGGATTGTTGTTGGTGCTCCTTGGTTTGTGGTTGACACTCCCAGGTTTGGGGTTGGCATTCCTGACCTTGTTGCAGGTGCTCCCTGGCGCTCCTAGCTTCACCTCAGGGCTGCTGCATCTGTGCAGTAAACTCTGGGATTTGACCACCCTGGGATTCTGGTCAGATACTCCCAGAGGCTTCCAGTGACCAAAATACATTTTGGTGATGTGAATTCAAATCATATAAGAGTTCACCAAAGTCTTGCTCTAAGCTATGTATATGTACATGCACAAATAGCAATGCCTATTGTTGATTGGTACTTTTGCACATGCATATCTCGATTCATCTCTATATATACTACCAACTGTCGTCTGTATGTCTTAGAGAGCTGTTTCCACCATCAGCCAAACTGCAAAAAGAGTATAGACTGCAGCAGATGGACATGGATATATATATGAGTTGAGCTGATTGGGAGTACTAATATCATTATGCTCAGGACTATGACATAACTTGCCTCACTTGTTGTTAGTGCTATTAGTTCCTGATTGACCGTAGGTGGATGTAGTATGTCTTATTACACAATGCAGTGGACACCATCATATGCACCCTCACACACTTGACTGCCTGAGCGCATGCTATGGTACAACTGGTTATGAGCCCTTGCATTTAAGAGGGATACCAAAATTAACACTTCCACTTTATTTGTCAAGTGGAAGTTAACATCAGCATGGAGAAGCATTTCCACACGCCAAGCAATTACCCTGTATTGAACCATGCTTCTGACGACAGCTGCTGGGTGGCTCCTGTACACTCTGAGAGACTACTGTAAATGGCAATTTTGACATGTGATTGTGTAGCATCAGTTTGACCAGGATCAGCATCACCAAGTTCAATGTCACGAACTACGTACAATGGGCAACTGAGATGGGTCTAAATCTCATGTAGAAGCAAGTATATGGTATCATATAATGATATGATAATAAGCTGGATGAGCCAGGTCCAAATGCCACCACCACAGTGAATGCAACTTTCAAAGACTGGATCAATCAACATGGTGTTCCTAGATTGATTATTGTGCTAAGTATAGAGCCAACAATTCAAGTGGAATACACAGTTGTCATCATTATAATTATGCTTTGGTAAATGGTTGCATCAGCGTTGAAATCAAAGTTAAAGCTCATCATCTTCCAGATTAAACACAACCATCGGAGTAACAAGGTATACAACAGCGCAGATGTTGGCAAGTACCAATCCTGGATCGATTGGAAAGTGAAGCACTTCAATTCCTGTGGAAGGCCATGGACCGCTGACACTGATGCCACCAATTGGAATACTGCAAAGAATATTGCCAAGATGTGTAAGCTGGAGACCATCATCCACTTCTCGCAGGATCTACAGAAATGATGGGTGGAAAGTATTCAGTATCTCAAGATGGGCAAAAACAATGCAATAACTCCCACCCTCTGATGAGATTGTCGCCAAGCTCATCGGCAAGGAAGCTGCTATCAAGACGGAGACTGCATTGAGTCAGGAAGTTCTCCTCTTTTCAAGGAGGCGTGGCGAAGGTGGTAAAGGCAGCAAATGTTGGAAGAGGGATAAGAGAGATAATACAGATGACATGGTAGAGGAGGATCAGCAGAGGTTCTTTCATTGCTAACCGAGAGGGCAAATCACTGACAACTGCTTGCGTACGCAATATGGTTATCCTCTGATTGCTGCCGACACTGTAGCAAATGCGTCAACAGAAGCATCAACTGAGACTACTTTGACTCTCACCACTTCGATTGAGAACAATTGGATGGTGGCTGGCTGCAATGCTTCATCCAGTGATTGGTTTATCAATTGCGGATGAATGTCCCACATCTCCAGCCCTCAATCAATGATCATCAAATATACCAAATAACCTCTGAAGTCAATGAAGGGGAAGGGATACAACAAGGTCACGTTGTTTCCATTCAGATATGGAAGTGTTAGGTTGACTTATCAACTGCAAACAGAATAGACGGACACAATTATACTTCAAGAAGCGGTGCATTTGCCAGAATCTTTCAATCTCATCTCACAGGCTCAGATCATGGATAAAGATGTTAACGTGAAACTGGTGAATCACTACAGTCTCAATCTCTACAAGTGCCATGACAGCTTAATTACCACGGCACCTGAGGTTGATGGGCTAATCGTTCTGGAGATGGTACTGACTTGGACTGTAGAATTGGCTGAATACACCGATATCAATAATGTCAGCTGCCTGCTGCCACTTGAATGGGACAGGGCATGCATATCAGCATGATGCAGAGCCGTTGATGTTATGGCACCGCTGCTCAGTACACATCTATCTCAATGCTTTGGAGATCTTGGCGACAATCACTGATAATTTGGAAACGACTGGCATGTGCAATTGCTAAAGTTGGAACAAAACAAATTGATGACAAAACTCTTCACTCCGGATACATTTCAAGTGCCAAAGATCTGGCACAGCTCGTGCGCTCTGACAGAAGCAGTCCACTCGAATTAGCCAAAGGAGAAGGTCTATCTATGCTGCTCATAACTGATGACACAATGAGGCATTCGGTTGAGTATACAATCTAGTACGAGTCTGAAGCCCTGGAAACATTCAATGAATGGAAGGCTTGTGGATAATAGGAGTCAAGCAAGCAAGTAAACCAATTTCGCACAGATAGAGGTGGTGTGTATATCTCCAAGATGTTTGCAGAATGTCTAAAAGCAAACAAAATGTTAACGGAAACAACCTCATGCTATATTGCACAGTCTACCAGAGTGGTCAATTTGGCTAAATGCACCAGCATGAAGCGTGTATAATGCATACTACATGATGTCGGACTTTTGAATTAGTTCTGGCCATCTGCAGTATTCGTTGTGATCCATTTCATAAACGGCGCTCCAATACGCTTGGTGGTTGGTAGAACCCCAAATAACACCTGGCATCAAATGAAGTCATTTGACAAGCTGCGCTGTATATTCGGATGCTTGGCTTTTGAGTCTGTTCTGAGAGAGAATTGGCAGCAATTGGATTAGAGGGCAACTCCTGGCATACTCATTTGGTATAGCATATTGACTAAAGTATACTTTGTACCCAACTTACCAGCCAAGATGCTTCACCACTCCTGGGATGTAGTATTCAGAGGAGGGAAGTGGTACACAGCACTGAACATTGCAGATGAGGTGATCATGAACAAGCACTTCTACAGAGACAATATTGAGGAATCCACACCCAGAGGGAAAGCACCATCTGACAGTCAAACAGAGGAGTGTTTGGATAATGATTCACCTCCGGAGCTTCTAAACTCAATGAAGAAGTTATGAGAAATGGCTGGCATTGCAATGTCACCTGGAGATGCATCGAAGCCACTAGCAGAAGGAAGTTACCGGAACTGGGCTGCCAAGGTGGCAGAGTATGCACAATTGGCTCTCAAAGCTGATGAATTCGGGGATATTATTCCATGTGCACTGGAGCTGCAATCTTCAACCATCATGATCATGAGGATGGGATGGACAATCCAAAGACTTACTCTTCAGCAACGGAGTCTCTGATCGCTAAGAAATTGGATACAGCAATGAAAGTTAAGTTAGATTCAATTTGTCAGCATCATTGGTTGGGAGATTTCATGGAGCTTTTGGAAGGGAGCAAGGCTTTGCCAAGTTATTGAATATATAAGATCAAGTGCCATAGTACAGGCAAAGTGCAGCGGATCAAGGCTAGGCTAGTCTGAGGAGGAAATCACCAAATAGACGGCATAGACAACAAGGTTACATATGCACTGACTACTCGTGTGGGCCACTTTTGATTGGCACTGTTGACTATCTCCAAGTGCAATCTTGAAATCTATGATATAGATGTATGCACAGCTTTCCTGGGAGTTGACTTGGAAGAAGAGATATGTATACATTCACCATAGGGATATTTTTGTTTGCTCCAGAATGGGAGTCAATATAATTATCCAAGATCAAAGGTTTGTGGAAGCTGGTATTCGGCCTGAGAATGCCTCTTTAATGCCTGAAGCAGTCTTTACTGATGTGATATGGCACTGTTAAGAACTGCAAAATCTTGATTGGGATCTTGGCATCACCCATCAATGGAGGACTGTTTGTGCTCCACAATTATGAACTAGGCATCGTCATTACCACAGTTGATTTGTATGTTGATGGTCTGTATATTAGTTGTAACTGGGGCATGATTGGACATTTTGAGGATCAGGTGATGAAGTGGTTCTGGATACATGATCTCGGCAGTGTTTCCTTTGAACTTGACAGAAACAATCAATGGAACTGAGCACATCACACAATGGACATTCATCAATACAGCTACCCTCTGACAATCTTGGCAAAGTTCAGAATGCATGAGTTCAGACCAGTTGCCATGCCAATTGTAATCAATCTTCACAAGAGGAAATCCTAATAAAGACGGCTGTGATCAGAGCATATACTAATGGATGATGGGCAGCCCAATGTACATGATCACAACAACTCAACCTGTTATCACATATGGCATCGGAGGTCTAAGCGCCAATAATTACAATCCGAGAACTCAGCATATGATAGCTCCCTACTGTGTGTTTCTGTACGCCAATGGCACAAAGCAGCTGTGAAAGTGTTTCACAGAAGCAGCAGAAAGCACAGTTGGATGTTACGTCAATTCGGACTATGCTGGATACGAGGATCACAATTTATCATCCAGTGGACTGGTCATCACCTGTGGCAGAGCCGTCAACTGGAGATTGAGAAACCAGATGCCCACTGCCACTCCATGACCAATGCCCAATACCATTTCTTCAGAGCAGGCTGCATGAGACTCATAGAGATCTCGCATCTCATGAATGAGCTCAGCATCCTAACTCTCCCCCAAGAGTTCTCCAATTCATAGATACTGATCGCGACCATCAAGAAAGTCATATTCTGTGGAACTGATGTTGCACACCTTGCAACCAAGTACTATGTTGCAGCAGATCTGGCTAGAGATGGAGAGGTTGACTTGAGCTAGATACTGACAGCTGAGAAGCTTGCTGCCTGCATCTTAATACTGCTACCGAAGCCCAGCATCTTGAAGCTGTGTACTGCAATGGCAATAATCGGAAATGTACTCAGAAGTGGACTTGGAATTGGAACTGGACTTGGGATCGGGCATGATGTCAAAAAGCAAATTGATTGGGTAGGTGTATTTCGAGGGGATCTGTAATGTGTGATTGCATTCCCTTCCGCTTTCATTACTGTTTTGTTTTGGGACGGACATGATATCCAGCCTGGAGGTGTGTTGTGCTGAGCGGGTGTATGGCTATCACTCTGCCTAGGACTATGATGTAACTTGCTTGTTCTGTAGTTAGTGCCATTAGTCATTGATCAACCTTAAGTCAATGTGACATGTCTCATTACAGGATATAATCGTTACACATTTGCATACACCTGGACACACTTGACTACTTGAGCACGTGCCACCATACAACAGGATGGCCCAAAGCACCCATTCTGTTAAGATCTGTGTGATATTCAACCTATAGTTATCTATAGTTGATACAAAGAGATGTGTATGTGAACCTATAGATTAATATATGGCTGGTAGCTAGAGCTAGACTTACATTAATCTTTACTGCCTGCAGTCTTAGCTTTTATCCCAGTACTGTACACACTATTGGAATGAGTGCATATTGCAGCCCACTGGTACTTGGAAGCCTACTTTAATGTCTGCTTGAATACAAACTTGATAGCCTACTTGATAGCCGGCTTGGAAGCCTACTGGAGAGAGTGATACCTGGAAAAACTGAATAGAGGAAGAGGTAAAGTTTTTCACTGGAAGCGTTTTGCAATATAAATACTCTTAGTGTCTGGAAGCTTTGGCCAATTGAAGGCTTTAAGTCTGTGAAATCTTCAACATTGACAATGATGTAGCCAATCTGTTTGACTGAGTACTTTTAGTACCATTGCTGTCACCATCACCATCACCATTACTATTACTGTTTCCATTACCATTAACATTAACATCACTATTACCATTACCATTACCATTACCATTACTATTGCAATAACCATGACTATCCACATCACAGTCACCATCACCATTTCCATTACCGTTGCTCTTTCCATTGTTATTATTATTGCCATTATGACCATCAGTCCTAGACAGACTGCATGCACATATACTCATACCTTATACTCTGTGAGCAACCTGCAGCAGATTCCTTTGGAAAATCTCAATAGAAGTTCCACTCTCTCCAACATTCAATTGCCTACTTCTGCTGTGGAATCTAATGCTGCAAGTGTTCATAGCATGGGTATAAGATATGGTAAAATGAGGTCATAGTGACGGTAATGGATAGGGTTGAACTTCGGTCATATTGTAAACTAAAATGTATTATCAGACATTGGCACGAACATTACGTAGTTTATATCAAGAAAGAAGTTAGAGAGTTTCATATTATTTCCTATGTAATCAATTAAGTTTGCTATATGAAAGACACACTAATGAGAGACGAATGGGCAATCTTACCATACCAAATATTCTCTGATTGGATTCAGTTTATTAGTTACCCATAACTAACTTTCTGTGCTGTAATGTTGTGTCTAAATCCTTACTTATAATCTTACACACTGCTTAACACAGTCTTATCATGACAACCAAGCTATATCCCCTAATGTTACAATATCTTCAATCACTTCCTTATCATACCATAATATTCCACCACTTCTTTATAGAATTCTCTACCTATCCCCACATTCTGCAATGTCACCTAGTATCTGTACATTATGCTCTGACTCAACCATCCATTCTTGGCTTTAGTAGTCACTCTGTGCCATCACAGTATGACCTGTGCAAAGTTGAGGTTCTTTGGGATCATTCTCATACAATTCTAGTGTTACCAACAGGTCTGGGTAACCCACAAGCGGTCCGGGTTTGGACCACAAAAATGGTTTGGTTCAGTTCCAGAACCGTCGAAAAACCCGACCAACTGCATCTTGCTAGGCCAAACCCGGACCCGTAACCGTCAATCCGCGGAGTGTCCCGGATTTGTATAGACTTGTCGGTTCGAATTTCCGGATCTGTGTTTCAGGTTTTTCTATTTATGGTCCCATTCAGATATGCTACTGCAAATTGCAAAATAGTGACTTTGGTACGCCATTGTCCTTTTCGGATGAATCGGCTGCCTTTATAACCAAAAACAAGACACACGATCCCTGCCCCATCCTGAACATGATAGGCAACAGCGTGTCAATGATTTTTGCTCTTGCATCATGGGTATTCTAGGTGGTGATTGGATGCAGATGATGATAAATGTCATATTGGCCGTATTTCAATGCAAAAGATGAAGTGACATGCTCCCTGCTACATTCTGAAAATGAGCGTCGGCTGAGCGTCAACAATTTTTTGTCTTGTAAGTCAGAAAATTGGCAAGTGATTTGTTCGTTGTTATGCATAAGCCTTGTATTGGCCGCCATTAATGGCCAAAGATAAAGCGATACACTCCCTGCCCGATCTTGAAAATGAGCGTCAATGGAGCGTTAACGATCTTTGGCCTTGCATGATGGTTAATCAACGCGCAACATGGCCGCTAATGTCTTTCTATGGAGGTTTTGACTGGTTTTATAGGCTAAGATGTTCAGGATCACTGAGTTGCAGCATTGAAAACGAAATAAGTTGTGATTGTCCAGGACGCTGTTGCGGGACTATCTCTTGCTTATCAGCCTATAACGGCGGCCAAAAACTTGTTTTTAGATGTCTGCGATCATTTACCACCACGATTACCCAAGATTCAAGACCAAAAATCATTTTCGGTCTGTTGATGCTCAGTGGCAAGATGGGGCAGGCAGAGTGTAGCATTCTCTGTTGCCTATAAAGGCGGCCAATACAATGATTATAGATAACAACAACTAATTCACATATTAATAACCTGACTTACAGGACGAAAAATTGTTGATGCTACGTTGACGATCATTTTGCCACAGGGGTATCCATATTTTTAAACCCTTCACTTTGGCATAAAACATCACCAACTGTGTTTTGGCAGTTGTTCTATCCTCTTCATGTACATTTTCTTATATCACTACATTGTTCTTTAATTGTGCATATAAATATATCGTTTAAAATATACTTTAAAGTGTCCGCTAATTGTAGATGATGATAATACTCAAAAATCCAGTTCCTTTAGATCGCTTCTCGTCTTCAATGTCTAATTCGCTCAAAAGGCTGCGCTCGTCTCCAATATCAATGTCAGCAGTATTGCCATGCAGCAGATAGTGTACTCAGCAAATCTGGAATAAAATGTTTCCCGTACTCGCTACCCTTGGCATATGCATTATAATTGACAAAGTCAGAGTTGGGAAGCGGAGAATGTATATACACACACATGGATAGCATACCTTCTGTTTCATAACTTTCATCTCCGTCAGTGCCACCTGGCGGTGCAGATGGTATTCCGAGCGGATGTGCCACCGGTTCTGGTGGTAGTGCGCCGGTTCCTTGGCACCTCCAGCGTATCTGCGGATTCTTTGCTGTGCCATTTTGGCATGGAAGGCAGCTGGCCATTTGATATTTATAAACCGTTGCCGGGTGTCTATGTATCACGACCTTCACCTTTTTATGCCCAGGAAACTCAACTCCTCGCTTCTTCTCTTCTCGGACTTTGGCATGAGGTTTTTTAATTCGCTGTTGCATTTCCTCTGTTGCGGCGCGCGATTATCCTCCTTTGGCCATTTGGGCCGTATTGAAGGCAAGGCATATGTCGGACTGTCCTAGCTGTACCCGACCTCCTTGCCTCGCCATAGTAGCAGACATGTTGAAAGCCTACAAGAAATTAGTTGCTGCTTTTAAAAGGAAGATTCAGCTATTACCTTAACCATATACGACTCTGTAGGCTCCTCTAATGTCTTTGAAGCCTGTTTTGTCCACTCCTGGGGGACCTTTATCACGAAATTCCTCCACCAAAATCCCAGAGCTGACGACGTCATGATGTTCGGTTTCGCAGACTGTGCGGACAAATGGCTTTGTCGACCATGGAGGTGTGCCATTGCTGGCAGCGATAAATTGGTCACGGAAATCTCTATGTACCCCAGCTGTCCATTATGTTATTTGTTGACAGCCTTTTACATTGATATGGAGCTACTCACTTCTGATCACATACTGCTGCTTGTTATTGCTGTGTCCAGTCTTACTTACTTTTTGTAGATGTGCGTCCTGGCCGATATTTTTGGTGGCTGCAATTGCAGCGTCACAGTGGACAACCTGGTGTCTGCGTTGCCGCTGTGTCTCAGCCAAGGGCGCATTCGATGAAGCGCCCATTATTCGGCTCGATTCGGATTCAATCACACTGGGGTGAGGTGTTTGTGGAGCCATGACTTGCTGTTGTGGAAATGGTGAGGAAGATGATAACAAAAAGTGGAAAGTCCTGAGGAATATATAGTAAGCTACATGTCACAATGGAATGAATGACAGTCAACTTGCACATTCTACTCAGGTTTTATCCTGCTGCGCATAGCCGCAAGTTGCAGGTTATTCCAACGGTTCCGCGATTTGCAGTATGTCGGTCTGATGTTGTATGTTTGTTTGTTTGCAGAGTTACATTGAAGTGAGCGACAGCTGATATCTCATGTTTGATAGATATAAAACGGACATTCTTCAACGGAAAGGACGTCTGGTGATGTTTGTCTCAAGACATCACCGGGATTTTATATGAAACACGCTAACTATCAAGGCATGAGGTACAGTCAGCAGCACTATTACGAATGAAATTACTGTCAAAATGCAGATTTTGCTTTGTTCAAGTTGATCAAATGTACAAACCTTGACATAAAAGACTCAGCTTGCCTCCATGTGGTCCATATCTTGCAACATCCAACATCTCGCCCAACACCAAGGTCAACTCATGATAAAATGGTCACTGCTCTGAAAAATACCTGTTCACCACTTCCAGCATGCAAATCCCGCAAATCGACAAAGCAGTCCACACGTCGATGTTATCAAGTGAATGAAGGCAAGAGAGGCTTGGCGGCAGAAAGGGTCCAAGCGTTGGGAGCATTGCACAGCTTACGATCTGACAAGAAGCGTTGGGCAGAGAAAGGACAGGAAATGCACTTGTTAAGCAATGAAGAAAAAGAGAAATGGATCGAGGATTATGTGGAGAGAGAAACCACTGTGGCAAGAAAGAGATTTCAAGACGCAGAGACAGCGATTATGCAAGAGCTGAAAGATAAGACTACTGCTTAAAGTTCTGAGGCGACAACCAGAAAGCCCGAAACAATGTTTGAAGAGATGTTGAATGCTATTGGAGACAGTCTGAGTGATCTTGCAAGTTCCGATGATGAGCAGAATGGGGAAGACGAGGAAAATGGTGAAGAATATTCAGAGCTCGGTAAGTTGAGTGATTAAGATGAACCTGGCTGGGTGATGGGCACAATCTCCAAAACAGTACAGTACCGCATGGAGAGATTTCGGAAGAAGCAGATGAGGGTTGACGAATTGACGCAACCAGGATGGGGGGACCCAGCCTACTACTTCTGGGAGAGAGATGTGAAGTATGGGACTGCCAAATTCAATGTTCCGGCTGTTATGAAGCACCAAATAGATACGACTGCAGCCACACCATCCCCGACAATATTTGGAGAGGTTATACAGACTCTTCAGATCGTCCGGGGACAATCGCAAATGCTGGCAGTGACTTCTCGTCCAGGAAGTAGGCAAATGAGGCTGGGTTTGGAGAAACCCCAGTTACTCGAATTCATACTGGTCTTTTCGCCTGATGCGGGGCCCTATTTGACACCGATCCAGGATGCGAAGCCAGTTGAACCCATAAGCTTTCACCTTTGCATAAGCAATCTGTAGGTAATTACCATATAGAAATTGGATACGGACGAAGATACGGTGATGGCTCCCACGTTGCTGCAGGTCTAGATAGTCAAATAGTTAATTTTGACGACCTATTGCTTGTAAAAGCAAAGTGTGTACCTACTTTGCTACATGTCAGCTTGTTCTTGATTTCAGTGACCAAATTGTGAGACAGGATATTTCATCAGTGTGTGTGCAACAGTCGTACAGGGAGTGCAAAAGTTCGAGACTCCAAATCTGGTTGATAGATGGCTAGCAAACTTGATATCGACTTGCTTGTTACGGTTACATTAGAGAAGAAAACCTCAAATAGAGACAAAATTTACTAACAAAACTTAAGTCAGTGATGTCATAGGAGTCATAGGGCGAGTGCTCAGTGTGCAGTCTGAACCCGGATCGATGGCAGCCATCATGCTGCATTAGTCCATGCCGCTAACTGCATAACTCTGCGCTCAGACCTGCTGCACATGGTCGAGAATTTGAAAATTGCTTATCGTACATCATGGAAATCGAGCAAAATGAGCTTGAAAAAGATAGGTCAGAAAATCGGGCTGTATATGTTTAAAATTAGTTGATGCATGTATATGCCATAACATACCGGCTGAAAATACCAAAATACGACGGACTTATGTCATTTATCAGCCTGATGATGTGAGTAGTGGTGGCTCAGAAACTGAGAGGCCTCGATGCTTTTGGATGCAAAAGAGTGTACCTTGAAACGGTATATTGGCTGTCAAAAATGAAGGTATGAATTTTAAGCAAAATGATTGTACACCCAACGACAGCTAGTATGTCTCTAAGGTGAGCGTCAACAGAGTGTCAACGATTTTAGTTTGATCATTTCAGCAATCAAAGGGTTGCATAGTCACATCAATCCAAAGAGCAGTTATTGGCCGGCTTTAGATGTAAAAGAGCAAGCGACATGCTCGTCGACCCATCCTAGAAATGAGCGTCAACGGAGCGTCACCGATTTTCTGTCTTGCAGCTTGGTCAATCACTGGGCCGCGCGACAGCATTAAGCCATAATCACAGCACTGGCCGCCTTTATGGGCACAAAGGTCAGTGACATTATCGCTACCACCTCCTAACAATGAGCTTCAACAGAGCGTAAACAATTTTTGGTCTTGCATCTTGGATATTTCAAGGGCTGTGCAATGGCATACTCCCATAATCATAACATCGGCCGCCTTTATAGGCAAAATTACTAGTAACAATATCGCTACTACCTCCTAAAAATAATAGTCAACAGAGCGTCAACGATTTTTAGGCTGGCATCTTCGATAATCAGACAGCAATGCAATGGCATTGACCCATAATCGTAAAATTGGCTGCCTTTACTAGCAACAATGCGTGTGATGATATCGCCACAGCCTCGTTGTTGTATGTCCTTGTATTCAACTTCAGAAATATGTATGCGATGTCTCACAGGTCTGAATTTTTTCTTGCTTGTAGCTCTAAAGTCAATATTTAAAAACCAGTGTTCTACCTGTCTATAACTTATCTTTTGACAGTTACTCAAGTCAAATTACCCACAGTTCAATTTCCTACCACAATGTCAGATACAAAATCTCTAAATACCTTGTTGCGAGAGGTTATGATATCTTCCAAAAATGAACGTGACATTATTTGCGATCTCAGTGACCTTACTTTACAAATCATCTTCAATGCTTCGTGGGCTTCAATGAATGTAGGCTTGAAGCGGCCTATTACTTGGACCAATTCTAGACATGCGCCGTCATGGTGATTCTATTTACACTGTGGAATTGAGGAGACCGGCAGCCCTGGCATCATATGTATCGTTGGTCATCAAGTTCTTTGCCATTCGTCAGAACATGGGACCAGCTCAATGGGCAAACACTTGCAGGCAAAAGTGCACATCGCAAAGTTAAACAAATTAACTGTGTCAGAAGCAACTGAATTGACTTGTTCAGCAGTCGATGAAACAGCTTAGGCCATACTGATGAGGCAAGGAAGCCGAGGTATTCCAATTTTAAGTTTGCAAAGGAAATTTAAATTTCATATTTAGGTTTTAAGTATACTTACTGAATTGACAGGCAAACGCTCTAAACTGGCAGCAAAGGACTTTCACACTGCTGAATTTCACCAAGACACCTGGAATTGCTATCTCATGTTAGGATTTCTTTCGGCTCATATTCGATAGAACGGGATATCAGACCATGAGCTATGACATTCATACAATGCATTACGAAGCCAGTTGGTGTTACAGTCAGCCAATACCCTGAGCGATATTTGCAGGAGGGAATACACACTGACAGTGCATGCCATTAAGAAGCAATTGCCTTTAAAAAACAAAGTTAGTTTAGCATTAGACGGATGGACAACGGTGAACAAATTAGCAATAATGTTTGTCATTACCTATTATATGGATTGAACTTGGGTGTTGCGGGAAGTACAACTGGCATTCGATGAGGTTGATACACCATTCTTTCCCTATTTCGAAAGCTCATTAAGGATTACAGGTCAAGGGAAAACATGTGGGAGCGTGGCTAACCGGACATTTGAAGGCAGTTCTTGATTGTTTGGAGCTGACTGACCGCCGTTTCCTTGGAATTACAAGGGATAACGCTTCCCCAAATTACTCGATGACACCCGAATTGACAACTACCCTTGAGGCCTCCAGAATCGAGTGGCCCACATTGAGAAACCACATACCATGCATCATGCACGTCATTGAGCTTGCTTTGGGTGCATTCATGAGCAGTCTGGGTGTAAAAGGCCGCACCAAGTCTTGGGAAGCCCATGAGCGTGATCAGCAATTTGGAGAGAATGAAAGCACAGACATTAGGAAGAGTCAAAGACTTCGAAAAGAGGGCAATGCTAGAATCAATAAGGTGTTGGCCATGAGACCAGGTTTAGCAAAGATAATTGAAAAAGTACGTATTTCAACATATTCTGAAAGTGCTGAAACTGACTTTCATATAGCAGAGAATGCTTGCTGAATTAATTACGCTGACACCTGGTCGCCGAAACGAGTTCATTGACTGTCAAAAAGCCAAAGTACGGATCGCAGTACTACCCATCATGGATGTGATGACACTATGGAACTCGACACGGCAGTAGCTTGAGCGCACCTACCTATTACATGAATTCACACATGAGTGGCTTAAAACCCCAAAATACAGCGATTGCCAGCTGATCTTCACAACATAGGATGAGTGGACTATTGTCAAGTATGTTGTGGAGGGTTCACGGCCATTCTGTTACTGGATTCTGTGGATGTCAAAATGGCATACCGTTACTCTGCATCATGTCATCATTGTCTGCAATGACATGTTTGATCACATGGATTGCGTGATGCGAGCTTTGGCCAAGAAGAAGACACAATGGAAGGAAGACTTCTTCTGTGCCTTGAAGTTTGCGTGGCAATAGCTGTCCAAATATTATACTGAAGTGACTCCAATGACTGGTCTCCTTCTCATTTTGGCAGATTTGCTCGATCCTTTCCAGATGTTGCGAGCATTTAGGAAGTGGCACCAGGGAATGAATGTTAATCCTGAAGGCAAGACTCCGTATACTTCCCAATACCAGGAGGCCTTTCTGAAGTATGTGTAGAACGAATACTGCACTAAACATTGACGTTTGCCAGTCTCTAAACCTGAAAGCATACCGAACAACAATCTCGTCTCCTCTGCAATGGATTCTAGATCTGGTCAAATGTCTTATGAGCTATATGATCTGTCTAGCAATGATGAAGAATACGTAATGCCTAACAATGTGGCCGGAATGACACCCGGACGCAGCGATCGTGCCGCATGGTGATTGACATCCGCAAGGCTTTATTTGAGTTCACCTCCTTAATTACCACAGAACTGGGGGCAAATTAATCAGAATCTTAATGATTACAACTCCGACCCAATGGAGATTAGTAGTATATTTTGGTTACCGGGTATCACCGACTGGTGGCGGCAGTAAGAAGAAACGCACTCAAAGTAAGCTGATCTCTCCAATGTGGCACGCGACATAATCTCTATCATTCCTCACGGTGCCTGAGTGGAGGCCAGTTTTTCCCTTGGGCGACATGTGATCGGGTGGAGGCAGTGGAAAACCACAGGCGAGACCGTTCGCGAAAAGGTTGTAGTAACGCACTTCGCTTGAGCCAATAAGAGATTACTGGCTGGTGACAACCCAGTATTGTATTCGACCAGTGCTGATGACGAGATGGAGATGAAGAGAGAGGAGGAGCAAAAGAAGTTGCACCAAATGGCGAAGGTCCCCGACTTTTTGGAGATGTGGCAGGGCAGCAACAACCTATGAGCTACACAGAAGGAATCTCGTGCTCAAAATAAACAAATCACAGCTGTAGGATACATTTCAGATACTGAAAAGATCGTCAAAGCATCCTGGTCACTCGTCCACCATGATGGTGCGGCTGCATTTAAATTGCCGGAAAATCACCTGTGCCACCAGCTGATTCTGCAAAGGACCTCCCTGGAGAAGGAAGTCAAGTATTGAATGTGTGCCGAATCAAACAAATCGACCACCATCCTGCTGAAAGTGATGAGGATCATTCACCAGAAAGCATTTAAGACACCCAAAATTGGCTTAACTGGAATGGGGACTTGGATAATCCAAATGACAGCGAAGATCACTGGGAGGCAGACAATGAATCAGATATGAAACTGGACAATGGCACTGAGAATACAGAACCCCCAGAGATACAGAATTTCGGTGCCCCACCAAATGTTCCTGGATTGATTTGGCCAATATGACGGTCGAAGAAAAAGGTTGAAAACGCTTTGATGACAGTTAATATAATTGAAACAAGGAGGAATAACGGGATCAAGAAAAAGTAGGACAGAATGCGTCACTGTATTATCACCAAGTTCATTATGTAGTTTGACCAAGAATTTCATTTAGAGAAATATTATTGTAGAATATTGAGCAGTTGCGTGAGAAAATTGGTTAATAAACGAAGGTATAGCGGGCAATATGCATTATTTGGCAAGAGGTATAAATTTTAACTGTATGAGAGCAACCAGTGCTGGAAAATTACTGGGCTCAGCTTCGCCATACAGCCAAGTCCTGATCAGGGCGAAAGGCAAGCACTAAGTGCAAACAATTAGGAATGCCATGATTAATGGCAGCAGATCTTAACTAGACAGTACATTAAAATGAGTGTCAGTGGTGCGTCAACGATTTTTACTCCTGTAAGTACGGTGATTGAATGGTGACGTGGTCGGCGCTATCCATAACCAACATACCGCGAGCCTTTCTTGGCAAAAAGGCAAACCAAACTGTCACTGCACTTCCAATATGAGCGTCAATGGAGCATCAACGATTTTTGGCTGTGTATTTTGGGTAGCCTAAGCGGCGATTGGTTGCAGACATTCATAAACGAGGTATTGGCTGCGTTCCAAGTCAAAAACAGTAGCCTCATGCTCCCTGCCCGATCCTGAAAATGAACGTTAACAGAGTATCAATGATTTTTAGTCTTGTAAGTACAGTAATTGAAATGTAACCTGGTCGCTGCTTCCCATAACCAATGAATTGGCAGCTTTCCTTGGCAAAACAATGAACGACACGGCCACTGCCCCATTCTGAAAATGAGCGTCAACGGAGCTTCAACGATTTTTGGCCGTGCATCTTGTGTAACCTAACTGGCGATTGGTTTCAACCATTCATAAACGAGGTATTGGCAGCCTTCCGAGGTAAAAATAATACTGACACGCTCCCTGTGCCATTCTGAAAATGAGCGTCAATGGAGTATCAACAATTTTTGGCATTGGATCTTCGTAATCTAAAAGGTGATTGCTTGCAAACATCCAAAAATGAGGTAGTGGTCACCCTTAGAGCGAAAACCAGAAGTGACATGCTCCCTGTCCCATCCTGAAAATGAGCGTCAATGGAGCGTCAACGATATTTCGTCTTGCATGTTGGGTAATCTAACTGGCGATTGGTTTGTAAACATGCATAAATGAGATATTGTCTGCCTTTAGGGGAACAAACAATTGCAGCATACTTCCTGCCCCATCCTGAAAATGAGCATCAATGGAGTGTCAATGATTATTAGTCTTGCATCTTGGCTAATCTAGATGTCACAATGTGGTAACAATTCATAGAAGATGTCGTGGCAGCCTTTTCATTTGAAACAGTGCATGACACATATGTTACCCCATCATGAAACTGAGCGTCAACGGAGCGTCAACATTATTTCATCTTGCATATTGGGTAATCAAGGCTTTATGCGGATGAATAAGCTCAGAACAAAACTATTGACTGCCTTCATAGTCAAAAATACAAGGTATAACAGAAAAAACACTGATTCCAAAATAATCAATGTCGCAGATTTCAAAACATGCAAAAATAGATTATTGGCTGTCAGAAACCTAATTTTAATCATATACAATTATCCAACTGCAAAAACAGGAACATTATATAAAGCTACAGATCGACCCGCTTGGCGACCTGCTGACAACCCGCTCAATTCAGATGTGTTGGGAGATTTCCATCGAACCGTACCCGAATTGACCGTTCGGGTGAATTGACAACCCGAACCGCCACTTGGGCAATGGTTCAGTTCCGACCTGGACCCGGAACCGTTGCTAACACTATACAATGCAGATTGTTGTCAATTCCTTCTACGAAGTTCATTAATAGTTTGTAGTCCATCAATAAACTTGGTCCATTCCCACATCAAAATGTTATCTCCAGTTTAATAGATCAAACATGGTGACTGTTATTGATACATTTCAGAATTTTCCACCCTTGATGCTTTAGATTTCTCTTTACTATCATGCTCTACAGTGAAAGAGTATAACATCCTGTCCCTGGGAAGGGAACTATCTGTATTGAGATTGAATAATAAAGCAGGTTTGATTATATGACTTCATACAGCTACAGGGAGGTAAAATATATATGCATACTGTGAAATTTGTCCCACAACTGAATTCGGCCCAACATGGTGGCTATTTTGTATAAATGTCGGTCAAATTGTTCAACTGTATACAGCATTGAGGCACGCATCTATTCCTGTCCGATTATGTGGTCAAGTGATCCGATAGCTGGACCTAGAGTTACCATCTGTTCCGGATCACACGGCCTCCCTTTGTGTTGGAACTGAACCGAAGGCCCCGGGCCAGGTCAGGCACTGCCAAGCAACGTGAGCTGGCAAGTACCGCCGGGATGTTAACTGGACTGGACATGAACCCTGGGATTGTTGGCCGGGTTGAACCGGGACCACGGTTCCATTCTACAGTTCCTGCAACTTTTGCTCCAATTAAGTATCTGAGTTTTGATTGTATTGTGACATGATCAATACATAGATTGTGCAGTTTTCGCCGCTCCTGCATCTCCAGCTTTCAGATTTGCTATCGAACCAATATTCGTTGAATTGCAGTGAAATAACACCATAGTGTAAGTGAAATTGGTGGGTCTTCTTGAGCAACTCAACGAATATTGGTATGATCGCAAATCTGACAGCGGGAGGTGAAAGAGCGGCTAAAACAACACAATCGACATATTGATGACGTCGTGATATGATCAAAACGGAGATACCTAATTGCGGCCAAAATTGTGAACTTCAAATGTCTGGTTTGTGGTTGTAAAACCAGTCCATTTCTAATGGTCCGGGTTTTTCGTGGGGTAAGACCTGTTGCATTGGTACAGTTTCGGGTGATATCAGACCCGGAACCGACCCGGGAATTTGGACCTGTTGCTAACCCTCACCTATCTGAATGATTAGTAACTACATTTGGTATAGTCTTATCTTGTGTTAATTTCATATGTCAATGCTCATGAATTTGCTTCACTGTTTTCTGTACTTCAGCAGCATCCACTTGTTGCTAATCATGCCCTCCAGCTGCTTGCTCTGCCAATGTCATCTATGAGTCTATTTTGGGATATACAAAGAGATGGGTAAACTTTGTTTCATTCTGATATGTGGTTATTTGGTGCTAACTTGGCCAGTGGTAACAATTTCCCAGATTATGTTGCTGATAATTTACATATACACAGATGTACTGTTCCATACTCGTATCGCTTCACTCTATTTTGCTACCAATCTCAGGGTAAAATGTTTTCAACAATGATTTTTCGATTCCCAGCCAATTTCACATCTGTTCCTATATGATAAATATAATATCTAGTCTGCCTTCTGAGACAACTGTTAATGGTACTCCATGAAGATGAATAATGTCTGAAATCAACAACTCAGACAGTCCCGGAAGATCAATTGAAATATTGCACTAACTAAAATGTCACATTTTCAAGTGGTAATCCACAACCACTCTCATTGTATTAACACCATCATGCTCCAGTGGGCCTATCACAATGTCTATTGAAATATCTTTCCTACCCTTCCTGAAATAGATAATTATCTTAGTACTGCAAAAGTGAACTGTCAGGTGGTCCAGGACCATTGACAACTATGGCAGTTCTGGATATACTTATCACTATCCTTATACATATTCGTCCAGTAATACTGCCTATCCAACTGAACAAATGTATCTGCTCAGCCCCAATTTGTATTCAAAGCTGGGTTATGATTTTCTTAAATCCGTTATCATTCTAAGTTATTATAATTCATGATATATATCTACGCTTGATAATTCAATCTTTTATGTGTTTCTATATACTGAAATACTGTAATATATTTCACACTCCTATTTGATTCCATTTCTTCAATGACTCTATCTGGAAATAGATCAGTCAAATGTACTTGTGTAACGGGATCAGAATTTGTATAACAGTCCAGTGATGGCAGATGGTCACCCATCCAAAGCAATTGTTTTGGTAGGTTCTGTAGATTTTGAACAACCTGTTCAATATTTTGTAACTTGTTATCCCCCACCCTGATAGACATCTCCAGCTCTGGATCTGAAATTGTCGTCGTTTCCGTTTACTTTCTCAGATAAATCTATGATTTCATAGTTGAAATATAACAAACATTTGGACCACTGAGTCTTCCATCTGCTGCTTAATAGCTTCTTTATCATTTTGTACAAAAGGTCTTTGTAATCTGTTATCAACTGAAGTGTGTACAAGACTCTCCCACAATCTAGTTTGCATTCTTCCAGCAATACTAAAGTCAGAATAATCTTGTCATAAATATTGTAATTTCATTCCACAGGCAAATAAGTTTTGGGATAATATGTTAAAGGATACAACATACTGGTATTATCATACTGTAACTACACTCCAGCAGAGATCAAATTAGGTACTTTTCTTTTGACAATAACCTGTCTATCGGATTCAAATTGACATAGTACTAGAGCTATTCATCATGCAGAGAGCATACTTTTAAAGGGTGGTTGAGGGTATTTTTCTGATCTCAACAACAGAGAATCAGTTGTAACTCGTGTTAATGGTTCTGCTGGTCCAGAGTAAGGGGGGATATACCACTGATAGTGATTCGAATACCCCAGATAGTCTTGTACTTCAATCTGGTTAGCCAGCTGTTGATTAGCAGTGTACTTCTCACTACTTCAGTTTTTAACGGTTTCAACTATATTCTGATCCATTGGAATACCATCAGTTGAACATATTAAGCTAGATACTTTACTTTTTCCTTATGGGATTCACATTTTTCTAGTTTAAAATATAATTCATCGTTTCACAATCATTGCGCTACCCACTTGATATATACTCTATGTTCTTCCCTAGAGTCACTGTATATCAAAATATCTGCCAGATATGTAGACTCAAAATCAGCCAATGCTTCTTGAAATGTAATATTGATGAATTGTTGAAAGTCCACAGCGGCATTTGTGGGTGGGAATTACATAGCAGTTGGTTCGAATACTCAGTCTCATGTTTGGAAGGCTAACTTCAATTCATCGTGTTCTTTCATCTGTAGTATATTTTATGCCTCTCCAATGTTAAGCTTCATATATACCTTTGCGTTCAGAACCATAATAGTGTATCCTGTATTAATTGTGGGGAATATCAACTCCTTATCATATTGGTATATATATTCCTATAGTCAATGCTGCATAGTCAGTCTCCATTGATCTATTTTGTGCTTAGTACTGGTATCACAAAGGGTGAAGATGATTATCCATTCAAACTTTTAGACATATTCACCTATAGCCCCTCCTTGAGAACCACCGATTCTGCTCATGACAATTAGTAGAAAGTGCTTCAGTTTGGTGTTTCTCCATCCCTTAGCTGAATCTCATAATTTATACTGTGTTGATATAGTGGTAACCAATTGGCAAGGACTGTATTAACCAATGGAAGGAATTTGTAATGATGCATTGGAGTAGCTTCATCTAGTGGTTATTCCTTTAGATTCAATGTTGCACTAGCTTTACTGATGATATATAGCAATGCATTTAATATGGTCAACTTCCCTTGTTTCACTGTCTCAAGGAAAGGTAATGTTTCTAATATAAAAATATTCTTTTAGCATAATTGTACAGGTCAGGATAACGGTTAAACAACTGTTTTGTGTATATCATACATGGGTTCTGTTGGAATGTCAGATGTACCCTGTGCTGGAATGGGGGAATCATGACAATGTTTTGGGCAATACTGTAATCTGAATATAATTGCATTTGACAATTATTGAATTGGAACATCAGAAACTATTTGCCACAGGATTCAAAGTATAATGGAATTATATCCCAACTTTGCACCATTTATTGGAATTTGTTCCTCATTGTCAGGGATTGAGATTTGTATTCCCACAAGATTGTGCAACGACTGCTAATTGAATAGGTCATCTGTCGATTACTTAGATCTGTTATTTTTCTTTGCACTGAGTTCACAGTATCGAATTACAGTTTGCAAAATAATATTGTATACATGCAATGCCTGTTGCTCTGCAGTTGATTGATACATATATCTGTATCACTTAGCCTTATATAGTCAATGTGCCAGTTATAAGTAAATATTTCCATTCCATTGATTCATTTAAAATATCCACTTGAGTGATTGAAAGCAGCCTTATTCCAATTCATTTTAATGGATTTCAATCAAAGCTTTTTCCATCACAGAAACAGTAATTCTTATTTGTTTGCCCTAATCAGTTTCTGATTCAATTTAGAACCCTGCTGTCTCTGTCATTTTAACCTCAGTTTATGGTTTAAACATCTGGATATTCTTTCATGCTGTGTATTCTGCCACCCTATTATACAATCCTTCAAAGTACAAATGCCTTCCAGCCTTAAATCTCTGAGCTATGTCCTCTGCTGAAAAATTCCTCCCTTCCAAACTAAAATCCATTCATGTCGGCGTGGTTGATTGTACAACAGTCCTGGCCTGACCCATTGCTGGATACTGCAGATGTGCAGGGGGTTTGGGGTAAGAATTGAAACACATCCCGAGGTTCATTTCCACATTTGGCACTTGGTCATATCGGATCTGATTGTTCTGTTTTGGCTACTAGGTAACAAATGCAGGCTGTCATTTGAGTGTATCAGTTCAAACGAAGCAGTTCTTCCATTGCTTTGATAATCTCATTCTGATGGCATTCCAACCTTTGGAAGAGTTTCACTCAAGATAGACAGCTATAACATGCAACTCAGATGTAGTCTGGGACTACTTAATTTCCTCTTCTTCAAATTTGCAGTTGATCCATAATGTGGTTGCCACTCAGTCAGGGTCCCCAAATGCTGCTGTGTGGAACAATATAAGAGCAAATAAATGTCGTAGTCCAATTGTTCTGTCCTTTCAGATTTGTTGCAAGGTTTCCCCTCAGGATGTCACGCTTAACAGGTTAAAAGCAAACAGCCTCTGTGATTGTTTGTTGAGAAAGCTCTTGAGTGTCTATCTGATGATAGTCTGACATTTTGGAATTAAGACTACCTACTCAGGTTTGTCTAACCATGAAATCTCGGGGGAGTCAGATAATTTGTAATTATAGTCATTCTGGTTCTAGGCAGTTGACAGACACCTCTGGCAGCCGGGGTCAATGCATTTGTCAGTTGTATTCTTCGATTGAAGACATCCTCTGCAGATTCATATACATATCTCATCATGTATTAAGATATCTTGTATTTAAGTACTGTTCTTTTCCAAATGGCATTTCCTTTCTGGGTATCTTTGAGCAGGTTGGTCAGCAAGTCGGTGGTTGCAGAAGGTGGGGAAGATATGTTGAGCATTGAGATTCATGATCTCCCACTATTGTTCAATTATTCATTGTAGGTGATGTGACACCCTCTGTACCTCTGGCACCAGATCAGCGAACTTGGGGACTTGCAGCTGATCCTCCAGATACCTTGTAAATTGTTCTTTTACCTCTTTAAACTGAATGTTGTCATTTACCAATGCAACTCACCCTCTGTTTTCCTCTTAATCATCTTTCAACACCAATCATACTTAACTCAGAGGGTCATCTAATACTGTAGCTGTGGAGAACCCAATACAACTTTTCATGCCTACAGTGCTAATTGATTGCTGCTGGGATTGGCATTGTACATGTGATGACAAGCAAGATGACTTTTACTGCTTTCGGTATTGTTGCTTCAGCTGGTGCATATCTACAGGTCAGAGGAATGAGTAAATAATAATATCCCAGATAATTTCCTGGTTCCTCTAGATTGCAATTAAATGAAGTCACAAGGATATCATCCAGTGGTATTCAAATGCATGAGTATTATTGCTAATTCAACTTTGGTGGTCTCAGTTGTATACAGATTACAGTGGCGAGAGATGTTGGACGTTTCTGACATTCTTCATTCAATGCCTACGCATAATATTTATTCATGTCAAAGCCATAACTGATCAACTCAGCAACTGCGAATAGGTATGCCAAACCTGCAAGATATTCCCTGACACTCTCAGATATATGTAATATGAAGTGAAGTGTTCTCTGGTACTCTGAGACATCGTCTCCAATACGCTTCAACATACCAGAAGCAGTGGTAGCAACGGTTCTGGACCGTCACTTCGGATCCGGGTCAGGGTCCAAACCGAACCGTTGCTAAATTGGTAGTCTGGGTTGTCAATAAACCCGAACCGTCAACTCGGGTACTTTCGATGGGAAACTTCCCACCCGTCCGAATTGGGCGGGTTGTCACTGGGTCACCCAGCAGGTCCACTCATAGATTCATATAAGGCTCTTGTTTTTGGAGTTTGTAAATAGTATCTTATCAAAATTGTGTTTTCAACAACTAATAATGTGTTTTGCATGCTGTGCAGCTTGCGATATCGATTAATTTGGAATCGTTGTTTTACCGTTGATATATTGTATTTTTGCCTATCAGCGCAGTCAATAATGCCGTTACGAAAGCGCAGATTAGCGCGATGTCTTGATTACCAAATATGGAACAACTGAAACTGTTGATGCTCTGTTGATTCTCATTTTCAGAATGCGGCAGGGAGCATGTCGCTGTCGTTTTTGCCAGAAAAGGCTGCGAATATCTGATAAATAGATGGCTGCAACCAATCAGAACATAAATTACCCAAAATGCGATAGCTAAAAAATCGTTCAGGTTCCGTTGACACTCATTCTCAGAATGCGGCAGTGACCATGTCGCGGTAGGTTTTCACAGTAAAGGCTGCTAATATCTGATAAATAGAGATCTGCAACTAATTGGAAGATAAATTATCCAAGATGCGAATATTATAATCGTTGACGCTCTGTTGACGCTCATTTTCAGAATGGGAGAGGGGTGACTGTGTTGTCATCTCTTTTGTCATAAACGCTGCCAATACATCGGTTATGCATAACAGCAACTAACTCACGATTTAATTACCGTACTTACAAAACCACAAATCATTCACGCTCTGTTGACGCTCATTCTCAGAATGGGGCGGTGACCGTGTCGTTTCTCTTCTGCCTACAAAAGCTGCCAATACATCGGTTATGCATAACAGCAACCATATTACTATTCAATTATCATACTTACAAAACCACAAATCGTTGATGCTCCATTGATGCTCATTTTAATGTATTGTACGTTCAACATCTGCTGGCATCGATAATAGTTTTCATCACGATTTGAACTGATTGGTAGTCTTTCTGACCGATTGAGAAATGGCCCTGTGGGAAAGCCGAGCGCAGCAACATTCTTGCACTGTTTACTCACAGGACCAAAATCTATGTATATTGCGAAAAGCTTCATTGCGCCTGCTATACATCTGTTCATCAACTGATATTCGCACGCTACTGCTGGCCATTTGCCCATAATATATCTCTAACTAAATCTCTTGGTCAAGATACATAAAGAAGCTGGTGAAACATTGATGCATTCTGGCGTACTTTTTCTTCACTCCCTTATTCCTCCTCGTTTCGATTGCATTGACCGTCACTAACAACTTTTGAGGGTGTCTCTTCGACTTCCGTGTAGGCCGAATCAATCTGGGAAGATTTGGTGCGGCGCTCACATGCCACTGCTCTGGGCAATCCGGATCCTCGATGCTCTTGTCTTGCTCTGTATCAGAATCAACGTCTGCAGCGCAATCGTCTTTGTTGTCATTTGGAATATCTAAGTCACCATTCTAGGGAAGCCAATCTTCAGTATCCGAAATGGTTTCAGGTGCACTATCATCATCATTTTTGAGTGCATGACGGTTGATTCTTCAGATTCGGCCGACATTTAATATTTCAGTTCGTCCTCCAGGGAGGTCCTTTGGAGACAAAGCTGGGGGCAAAGGAGATCTTTCTGCCAATTTAAATGCAGCTGCACCATTATGTTGAAAGAGTGACCAGAATGCTTTGACAATCTCTTCAGTATCCGAAATGTATCCTATGCAAGACATCCGCTTGTTTTGAGCGTGTGATTCCTTCTGTATAGCAGGTGGTTTACATTTTGGCTGCCCTGGCATGTCTCCAAAAAGTCGTGAACTTTGGACATTCTGTGCGGTTTTGTTTCCTCCGCCTCTTTCTTCATTTCCGGGTCGTTATAGGCGTTTGTTGAATTCAATTCTGGGTCTGCTCCTGCCAAACTGCCGTTATTGGCTTGAGCAAACTGCCTTACAACGAATTTTTTGCGAAGGGTCTCGCCTGTGGTTTTTGACTGCCTCCAGCCGATTACATCTCAGGCAAGGGAAAAATTGGTCTCCACTCTGACACCATGTGGTATGATAGAGAATATGTTGCACACCACATTGGAGAGATCGGCGTAGTTTCAGTGTGTTTCCTCTTGTTGATGCCACCAGTCAGTTATGCCTGGTATCCAAACTGTACTGCTAATCTCCATTGTGTCGGAGTGGTAATCATTGAGATTTGGAATAATTTGCCCTCAGTTCTTTGGTGCTTCAGGCGGTGAATTCAAATAGAGTCTGGCAGCGGTCAATAAGCGTGGTGCGCAATTGCTTTGTCTGGGTGTCATATCAGCCACCTTGCTAGGCGTTATGTTTTCTTCATCATCGCTGGACAAATCATATGGATGAAAGGATGATTGGCAAGATCCTGAGGCTGTTGCAGAGGGGATGTGATTGCTGCTCGGTAAGCTTTCGAGTTTACTGACTGGTACACGTTGATGTGTGGCACAGTATTCACTCTCCATATACTTCAGAAAGGCCTCTTGTTATTGGGTAGTATAAGATGTCTCGTCCTCAGGATTTATATCCATTCCCTTGTCCCACTTCCTAAATGATCGCAACTTTTGGAAACGATTGAGGATATGTGCCGAAATGAGAAGTGTACCCGTGGTTGGAGTCACTGCAGTGTAATACTTGGATAGCTTATAGCGAGTTAAGTTCATGGCGATGATCAAGTGTTCCTTCAATTGAGTCTCCTTTTTAGCCAAAGCTCGCATGACGCCATCCATATGATTGAACATGTCATTGTACATTGTGATGACATGATGCAATGTGACTATATGCCTCTTTGACATCCACAGGGTCCAATATCAGAATGGCCTCAATACTTCTATGACATACTTCACATTCGTCCATTCATCCTGTGTTGTGTAGAGTGGCTGGTAATCGCTGAATTTTGGACTGTGAAGCCACTTGGGTGTGAATTCCCGCAGTCGGTAGGCTCACATGAGCAACTCGAGTGTAGAGATCCCCTGTGTCTTCACATTCACAATCGGAAGTATGACAATGTGGACTTTGGCTTTTTGACAGTCAATGAACTCGTTTCAACGACCAAGTGTCAGCTTAATCAAGTCAGCAAGCATTCTCTGCTATATCAGGGTCAATTTCAGGACTTTCAAAATATCATGAAATACGTACTTTCTCAATTATCTTTGCTAAACCTGGTCTCATGGCCGACACCTTATTGATTCTATCATTGTCCTCTGTTCGAAGTCTTTGACTCTTCCCAATGTCTGTACTTTCATTCTCTCCAAATTGCTGATCTCACTAATGGGCTTCCCAAAACTTGGTGCGGCCTTGGACACCAAGACTGCTCATGAATGCACTGCAAGCCAGCTGTATGACGTGCACCATTCATGGTATGTGGTTCCTCAATGCAGGCCACGCAATTCCGGAGGCCGCTAGTGTTGATTGCAGCTCGCGTGTCATCAAATAATTTGAGGAAGCATTATCAGTCGTAATACCACACAAATGGCCGTCATTAAGCTAAAAACGATCAATTACGTCCTTCAAATGTACGGCTAGCCTCGCTCCAGTATGTTGGCCCTTGACCTATCATCCTTAATTAGCTTTCCAAATGGGAAAACAACAGACGATCAACCGAGTTGAAACCGAGTTGAACTTTGCTTGATGCCCAATTTCGATCCATATAGTAAGCAATGATCAATGTTATGGCTAGTTTGTTTGTTGAAGTCGATCCGTCCAAAGCTAAACTAACTTCATTTCGTGACGGCAACTGGTTCTTAATTACATCCACAGTCAGGGCAGATTCCCTCTGGCAAATGTTTCTAAGGGTCGTAGCAGATGGCAGCACTAGGTCATCACAATAATGTCTTATATGACTGTCATAGCTCCAGATTTGAGATAGCGTGCCATGGAATATGAGCCAAAACTAATCCAAACATGAGGTAGGGATTTCACGTGTCTTGGTGAAATTGGGAAGTTTCAAAGTCGTTAGCTGGCAGGTTGGAACCTGTTGTCTGTCATTTCGGTCAATTTGGATCAAGCTAGATTTCAAATATGATTTCCCTCTGCGAACTTTCTATTGTGATTTGTCAACTTTCTTGCCTCTTCAGGATGGCCAAAGCTGGTTTATCAACCAAAGAAATAGTCAATTCAGTTACATCTGATACTGTGAATTTGTTTCACTTTGTGATGTGAGCTTTTGCCAGCAAGTGTTTCCCTATTAAACTAGTCCCATGTTCCGATGGATTTCGAAGAACTTCATGAGAAATGATACATATGATGCCAGGGCTGCCAGCCTCCTCAATTCCGCAGTGTAAATAGAGTTGCCATGAAGGTGCATGCCTAGAATTATTCCAAGCAATAGGCCGCCTGGAGCCTACATTTATTGAATCCCACCAAGCATCAGAAGATGGGTTGAAAAGTAAGGTCGCTGAAATCACAAATACAGAAACTTTCGTGTTTGGAAGAGATTATAAACTTGTGTAATGAGGTGTTCAAAGAATTGGATTCCGACATGGCGGTAGGAATTAGAAAGCTGGATAATCTGACTTGAAAGATTGCCGAATGTAAAGATACAATAAAGCATACTGCGGGTTCTTAAATATCGATTCTACAGCTACAAGCAAAAAAATCTGATCTCGAAGACATTGGATGCATATTTGTGAAGTTGTATACTAAGACAGATTGAAATGACTGTCCGCGTATAATACTGTGTAGGAACAACACAATGTAGTTCATTGCTGTGTAGCGTACTGAGCGTCCACAAAAACTGTTGACGCTATGTGGGCGCTCAATCGTAGGAGGCAGAAGTGATACCCTTGCTAGCATTTTTGCCAATAAAGGCTGCCGATAGGTTCATTGTGGGTGATCTGTATTCCATTGCCGTTAGATTATTCAACATGCAAGATCCAAAATCATTCATGCTCCATTGACGCTCAGTTTGGGACATTGTTACGATTTTATCGTAAGCATTTTTGCCTCAAATCGCGGCTGATAGTTCGATTATGGATCAATAAAGTTGCATAGCCCCTTGATTTTTGCAGTTGCAAGGCCTGAAATTGTTGACGCTCCGTTGACGCTCATTTTTAGGGCATAGTGACAATGTTGTCGAAAGCATTTTTCCCTAGAAAGGCGGCCGATAGTTCAATTAGGGGTTAATGTTGGTGCACAGCCGTTGCATTTTCCACGATGCAAGGCCAGCACTCGTTGACACTCCATTGACGCTCACTTTTGGCACATAGTCTTGATGTTGTCAGAACCATTTTCGCCTACAAAGGTGGCCGATAGTTCTATTATGGCTTAATGTCGCCGCAATGAACTTGCATTTTCCATGTTGCAAGGCCCAAGGTTGTTGATGCTTAGTTGACGCTCATCTTTAGGACATCGTAGCAATGTTGTCGCACCAATTTTTGACTTGAAATGCGGCCAATGGTTCGATTCTGAGTTATTATTGCAGCGAAAGTCTCTGGATTTTCCATGATGCAATGCCAAAAATCATTAACGCTCCATTGACGCTCACCTTTGAGCTCACCTTGAAGACATACTAACAGTCATTGGGTGCTGAACAATTGGGAAAAAATTGCATACAGTCTTTATTCGCAGCCAGTATACTGTTTCTATGTATTATCATTGGAATTCAAAATCATCGAGACATTTCAGTATCTGAGCCACCACTATACATGTCATTTGCATAATGAATGATATAAATCCACCCCGTTTCAGCGCTTTCGGCCAGCAATTTATAGTATAAAAATCCATGTGCTAGTTTTAGATAATTATACCCCGACGTCCTCACCATTCCATATTGAGTTCGTTCTCCTCAATTTCAACGATGTACAATAGGCAATTTTCAATTTCTCAACCATGTGAAGGACTTCTGAGCGGAGAGTTATGCAGTTGAATGCATGGATTGATGCAGCATGATGGCTGTCATTCAACCGGATTCAGGTTGCTCATTTGACCGCTTATTTGATGAGTCTGATGACATCATTGACTTACACTTTGTTAGTATATTTCATCTGAAATGCAGGTTTTGCTATCTAATTTAACCGGAACAGGTAAGATGATATACCATTCATTCGTCGTCGATCAATTTGATTTGGGGTCTAGAACTTTCGGATGGGCCGTACGACCCATGTACACACACTGACAAATTATCATTTCACACAATTTGGCCACTGAAATCCAGAAATAGCTGACACATACCAAAATAGGAACACAAATTACATTTACCAGAGCAATGTTGTTAATATTGACTATTTGGCTATCAATACTTCTGGTGACGCAGGAGCTGTCACCATGTCTTCGTCAGAATCCAATTTCTATATGATAATTAACTCAGGACGTGATATGCGGGGGTCAAAGTTCACTTGTTCAACAGCCTTCACATTCTCTATCGTCAATGAATTGGCCACTGCATCAGGCAACAAATATGCTATGTTTGTGTGTGACGGTGATTTCTCTGAACCTAGCCTCATGTGACTACTTCCTGGTGGCGAAGTCCGTTGCGGCATCTGCAATTGTGCTGGGACGATATTGAGAGTCTGCATAAGCTCTCCAAATGTCGTCGGTAATGGTGTGGCAGTAGTCTTGTCTGTTTCAGTCTTCACAACAGATAGAACGATCGATTCGGCCGTCCCATACTTCATATCTCGCTCCCAAAAGTAGTCGGCCGTGTCCCCCCATCCCCATTGCATCAGTTCGTCCAGCCTTATCTGCTTTTGCCGCAAACTCTCCATGCGGTGGTGTATCATTTTGGAGATTGTGCCCATCACCCAGCCAGGTTCATCATCTTTGCTCAGCTTGTCAAGCTCTTTGTCTTGTTCATCTTCCTTGTCTTCCCCGTCCTCCTCATCTTCGGAACTTGCAAGATCACTCAGACTGTCCGTGAGGGCATTCAACATCTCCCAGAATGTTTTTTCAGGTTTTCTGGTTGTCAATCATTCTTTTTCAGCATTGCTCATATCTTCTTGGTTTTGCATATCCGCTGTCTCAGCATCTGGAACTCGCTTTCTTGCCCCAGCGGTCTCTCGATCCACATAATCTTCGATCCATTTCTGATTCTCTTCGTTACTTAAAAAGTGTGTTTCCCGTCATTTCTCCCGCAAATATTTCTTTTTGGATTGTAAGCTGCGCAATGCTCCCATTGCTCGGTCCCTTTCTGCATCCAAGCCGCTCTTGCCATCATTAGATTGATGACATCATCGTGTGGATTGCTTGGTCGATTTGCCTTATTTGCCGGCCGGAATTGGCAAAAGGTTTTGTTTCAGAACATTGACTATTGTATCTTGTATTGACCTTGGTGTTGGGCAAGATGTTGGATGTTGCAAGATATGGACCACATGGAGGCAAGCTGCTTCTTTAATGTCAAGGTTAATAGGTTTGATCATCTTGAACAAAGCAAATCTGCATTTTGACCATCACTTCATATAGAATAGTCATCCTAACTGTACATCACAACGTAATGGTTAGAGTGTGATTCATGTAAGATCCCGGTGATGTCTTGACGCAAACATCACCAGACGTCCTTTCTGTCGAAGAATGACCTTTTTATATCTATCAAACAAGTGATTTCAGCCCTCATTCTCCACAATATATCCCAGTGAACAAACAAACAACATCGGACCGACTTACTGCACATCGCGGAACTGTAGGAATCCTCTGCAACTTGCACCTACATGCAGCAGGATTCAGCTTGAATAGAATGTGCAAGATGGCTGTTACTCATTTTATTTTGACTTGTAGATATCCATATATTCCTCAGGACTTCCCACTTCGTTTCATTAACATGTTCCTCACCTTTCCACAACAGCAAGTGGTGGCTCCACAAGCACCTCACCCAGGTGCGATTGGATCCGAATCAAGCCGAACGACAGGCACTTCATCCAATGCGCAACCAGCTGAGACACAGCTGCAATGCAGAGACCAGTCAGTCAACCACGACACTCCAATTGCGGCCACCGAAAATATGACCCAGGACGCAATTTTAAAAACGGTAAGTAACACCGGACAGAGCAAGAATAAGAAGCAGCATGCGATTGGCTGTGAGTAACTCCCTATCGAGGTAGACGGCGGTTGTCTAACCATATAATGTACAGCTAGTGTATGTAGAGAGCTACGTGTCCAATTTAGTGCTGCCTGCAAAGGAAAACCTCCATGGTCGACCAAGGCATTTGCCCGCACTGTCTGTGAAATTGAGAATCATGATGGTGTAAGTTCAGGAATGTTCACGTACGAATTTTGTGATAAATGTCCCCGGGAGTGGAAGAAACAGGCTTTAAAGACTTTAGATGAGGCTACAAAGTCATATATGGTCGAAGTAATTGCTGAATCTCACTTTTAGATGCAGCAACTAATGTGCTGTAGGTTTTCAACATGTCAGCTACTATGGCAAGGCAGGGAGGTTCGGTACAGCTGGAACAGTCCGACATGCGCGTTGCATTGAATGTGTCCAAAATGGCCAAATGAGGGTGGTCGCGCACTGCAATTGAGAAAACGCCCGAAGTATTCAAGAAACCTCGCGCTGAAGTCTGGGCAGAGAAGAAGCGAGGAGTTGAGTTCCCTGGGCATCAAAAGGTGAAAGTGGCGATAGAAAGACACCCAGCAATGATTCGTGAAAATCAAACGGACATCTGCCTTCCTTGTCAAAATGGCACAGCAAATAATCTGTAGTTACACTGGAGACGCAAAGGCATGGGTGCACCTCCACCATGACCAGCGCCACCTTGGCCCGAAAAGCCACCTGTGCCACCTGGTGACCGTGAGCTAGTGTTAGCAACGGTTCCAAATCGCCGGGTCGGTTCCGGGTCCGGTTCCGACCCAGAACTGAACCGTTGCAACGGGTCTTACCACACGAAAACCCGGACCGTTGCCATTGGGCCGGTTTTACCACCAAAAACCCGGCATTACAAGTCCACAATTTTCGCTCCAATTAAGTATTTGAGCTCTGATCGTATCACAATATGATCAGTATGCAGATTGTGCAGTTTTAGCCTCTCTTTCACCTCCCGCTCTCAGATTTGCAGTCGGACCAATATCCGTCGAGTCGCTATCGAAAACCCGGGAATTTCGCCCCAAATGTGATGTGATTTCACAGCGAATCAATGAATATTGGTCCAATCGCAAATCTGACAGCGGGAGGTAAAAGAGGGGCTAAAACTGCACAATCTGCGTACTAATCATATTGTGATACGATCAGAACTCAAATACTTAATTGGAGCGACAGTTGCCGGAACCGCAAATATGGAACCGCGGTCCAGGTTCAACCCGGCCAAAAACCGCGGGTTTATGTCCGGTCCGGGTAACAAACCCGCCAAGCCAGAGCGGGTCGGGTTACTTGGCGGTTCCTGACCCGGACCGGGGCCTTCGGGTCGGTTCCAACCCGGAACCGTTGCTAACACTACAGTGAGCGAACTCAAATCAATGAAGTAGAAGGTGCACCACCCGGATATTTGTATATACATACTCCACTTCCCAATGCTCAATTTTTCAATCATGATGCATATGCTAAGGATAGCAAGCGCAATAAAGATTTTATTCCAGATTTGCTGACTGATCAAGGACCATCCACCGGTTAGTACGCTATCTGCTGCATGGTAATACAGCTAATTTCCATCTGCAGATGAAAGCAGCCTGTTGAGCCAACCTGACACTGAAGATGAAGATTAATTGAAGGGAACGAGATGTTGGAGAATTATCATTATCTACAATTAGCAGACACTTTAAAGTATATTTTAAAGAATATATACACATTATTAAATAACAATGTAGTGATAAAAGAGAATGTACATGAAGAGGATAGAACGGCTGCCAAAAGACCATTACTGATATTCAATGCCAAAGTGAATGGTTGCATATTGCGGATACACCCGTGGCAAAATGAACGTCAACAGAGCGTCAACAATTTTTGGCCTTGCATCATGGTTAATCAATGGGCAATGTGGCCATCAAAGTCTATATACGAAGTTTTGAACGGTGTTAAATGCTAAAACACTCAGGATCACTGAGTTGCAGTCTTGAAAATGAATTAAGTTGTGATTGTCCAGGAGGCTGTCGCAGAAACATCACTTGCTTATTGGCCTACAAAGGCCACCAACTCCCAGTTTATAGATGTCTGTGATCATTCGCCACTTTGATTACCCAAGATGCAAGACTAAAAATAGTTGTCACTCGATTGACGATCATTGTCACGATGGGACAGGGACCAGGTAGCTTTCGCTTTTGCCTAGAAAGGCAGCCAATACAATGATTATAGATAACAATGAATAATGCACGATGTTATTACGTGAATTACATAAGAAAGATTTGTTGACGTTCCATTGACCCTCATTTGCAAGATCGGGCAGGGAGCGTGTCGCTTTCTAGTTGGCGTATGAAGCTGGCAAGCACTGTGTTTATGTATAAGAACGGCCAAGTCACTCTTCAATTACCTGAGTGACAAGATCAAACAACGTTAACACTCCATTGACGCTCATTTTTAAGAAATAGTAGCGATGTCATAAATGGCAGTTTTGACCTTCAAGGCGGTCAATACTTTCAGTAGGCATTACTACGACCAAGTCTCTGATCAATTACCTGACTTACAAGACAAAAAATTGTTAACGCTCTGTTGACACTCATTTTCAGAATCCGGTAGAGAGGGTGTCGCTTCCTGTGTTGCCTATGAAGGCAGCCTATCTGTCATTTTTGCATGTCTGTAACCAATCACCACGCCAATTAACAATGATGCAAGGCCAAACCTTGTTGATGCTCCATTGACGCTCATTTTCAGAATGCGGCAGAGAGCATGTCGCTTTCCCTTTTGGGTTTAAATGCGGCCTTGACTACATTTATGAACATCCGGATCCAATCGCCACTAAGATTACCCAAAATGCAAGACCAACAATCATTCACACGCTGTTGACATTCAATTTCAGGATGGGTCAGTCTCGTGTTTCTGATTATAAAGGCGGCCAATAAATCAGAAATGGACAACAACAACGTAAAAAAGTGAACATGTTGCGATTAGCAGTGAGTTGGGTTTTTGGACGATTCTGGAACCGAACAGAACTGTTTTTCCGGTCCAAACCCCTACCGCTGGCGGGTTACCCGGACCCGTTCCTAACACTAACTAGAACATGTTGCACAGAATACAGTAATGTTCTGAGAAGTATACTATTGATGTATTTACATGCTACAAAATCAATATATTGCAATGTACAATACTTCAAAGCTGATGGAACTAGCGACTGCATACACATGGCTACTGTTGTGCTCCTCCAACCGGGAGCCCTACTATCCAGAAGTGATTATAAAATTGTCGATATGAAATAGTTCAGCTTGTGGAATTATCTGAGTCCTTCAAATATAAATTTAGCCATTCTAACTAATATGCAGTCCGGGAGGTATGTAAATCCATGTGATGAATTACAAGCAATACACTATGGATTCTGTTAAATACTGTATTCTCTTGCACCATATGTGCTGGTGTAGTGAAATGGCAGAGCTAGATGCCATAGAGCCCACCTTTGAGACTCCGCCGCACCTCTTATGGCATTCAATAGGAATTTCATAACACTCAGGGGTTCTGGCTTGAGGAGCATATGACGAGGGTGAGACTGTAGAATACTCCCTGGCTGTAAGAATCCACACAATTGCATGGATCCATACGGAGTCTGAGAAAGAGCGAGTGAGATCAAATGATCAGACAGATAGCGTGTGTAATTTGTTGTATGTTACGATGATATGAGATGAGATACAAGACGGGATACAAGCTATCTACCCCAGACTCTCCCAAATATATACTCTCCATCACTCCATCCTCATCTGCTACACCAGAATTTCCATACAACCACCATCGCCCAGTCCTTCTGTATCAACCATGTATCATTGTACACCTACCATCGCGAAGTCCTCTGCACCACTGAGTGGTGGTAGTGGTGGTGGTGGTGGTGGTGGTGGTGGTGTTGGTGGTGGTGGTGAGAAATGGATATTCCCGCCACAACTCCTCACTGGCCCTTTGTGCTAATCACACATCTTCTTATCCTTCCTATATAACCATATACCCAAACCCAAAAGATCATAAGAATAACATATACCGACAGGGAAGACACAAATGTAGACCCAAAGGAAAACCGTGAACTCAAAGGAAAACTATAAACCTTACAGGACACCCATAAACTCAAAGGAAAAACATAAAGACTCTCACTTATTGCACACCCACTTTCTCCTGCAACCCTCCATGTCTGCATTCTTTTTGACTTAACAGCTTGTGTAGAACAAGATGTTGCCAAGCTGAGTACCAAATCAAACTATCGCCTCACACATTGCCTACTTGGCCACTATGATTTGTTGCTGGGCCTCTATGAGGAACTTGGGGTATTCGTGTACTGCTCATTGGAAGATAGCTACTGCTTTATTTCACATATGTTCCCTCATGGTGTGCCACCATCTTCGTCCAACATGCTCTGGCAGTCGAGGTCGAGGCTGAGCCATTCAAGCAAGTAGTTCATGTATTGTTCATCCGGAGTGTCGTCATCTTCGGAACTGCTACTTTTGTGACTGGGAGTTGCAGGCCTTTTTGGTTTTGGGGTACCCTTCTGCTCCGGATCGGTTGGCTTCTGTGAGGTCATAACAACCTATTTCCCAGTTGGAGCTGGCCGGGTTGTACTGGCATCTCTCTCAGTGGGTACTCACTGGATCTTACTGGTGTCGTTCTTGGGTGGCGGTTGAAGGATTGTACCGGCGTGTTTTTCGGTGGAGCTGGTCGGATCATATCTGCGTCTTTCTCCCTGGGAGTGCTGATTCCATCCACTGATCCATCCTTGGCCAGGTCCATCAAAAGCCCTCTGATGTTGCTCTCATCCTTTTCCTTTCTTTTCTCCTTGGTTGGTGGTGTTGGCGGTGGGAGCAGCTTACTTATATTGGGGGATGCAGGTGGAACAGGTATTCCATAGTCAGCCAGCATTACTGATGGTTAGATGATATGGTGCTGATTAGTGTGATTGAGCTCATCCATGCCAGGGTAATAACTATGTGGCCTTATTAACCCCTGATACCATTTCAGGCCCATAGCTTAGTAGTCCATTTGTTCTTCCAGCTGAGGGCAGCCATTATCTAACAGCTTTTTAGTTACCTGGAGGTTGCCAGAAGTATACCACTTGTTCGCTTTCGACCACTGGTTTTGTTTGGTGGGATGGTTGACGTATGCATAATTGAGGTATCTCTTCATTAACCTGGGATCCCTCAATGTTCAGTTGGCAATCAAAGTCAATCGCATCCACTTCTCATTGCCGCTGGAGTTGCTTAAGATTTCCTGGAGTTTGGGATAGTGTTGCCAGAGGTCTCCCAGCTTCTTTGTTGCCCATGTCTTCCTCTGCTGTGCAGAGTGATGTTGCTTTATCATTTCCCTAACCCGACCAGAGTTGTCGAGAGCCTTAAGGAAGTCATTGTATCGGTTGACCTTCAACTTCTTCAAGTCAAGGTTGTTCTCCGCAAAGTTCGACAGCCAAGCTACCTGTGTGATGGCGGCATTGGTAATGTCACCAGAGAGATCATAGCTCTAGAATATGGAATTCGCATGGATGTGGGGGGAGAGCTCTTGGGTGGCGATCTCCACAGCTTCTTGTAGCGATCTGACAGGTCTATTGGAAAAGAATTCCCCGCTTAGGTGTGATAGTGTCTCGAATGAAAGGGTTACTGAAGAGGGGTTATGACTGATAGTAGAGATATCTGTGGAGGGTGTATACATTCTAACGCCTGTGGTGGTGGCAGCTGTGGTGGTGGCGGCTGTGGTGGTGGCGGCTGTGGTGGTGGCGGCTGTGGTGGTGGCGGCTGTGGTGGTGGCGGCTGTGGTGGTGGCGGCTGTGGTGGTGGCGGCTGTGGTAGTGGCGGCTGTGGTGGTGGCGGCGGCTGTGGTGATGGCAGCTGTGGTGGTGCCGGTTGTAGTGGTGCCAGTTGTGGTGGTGGCGGCTGTCATGGTGGCGGCTGTGGTGGTGCCGGTTGTGGTGGTGCCAGCTGTGGGGGCGGAGTTGAAGCTCATAGTGGCAGTAGAAGTTCTCAGGGACGGGTTGAATGTGATGGCATCGTCGAGTGTGGCTGCGATGTCGTTGATTGATGTTGATGGAATGTTGGTTGTTGGTTGTTGGTTATGGTTGAGATGGCGATAGTGGGCACAGTCATCAGTTTCCAGTGTGAGTTGAACGCTACAGTATGGTGGCAGTGTTTCCCTCCATCAGCAAAATGTAAATCGGTCAACAAGCAACACGGAATCCTCCCAGATACTCCCGGCGACCTCACTAGGGCTTCTCAGTACTCCTAGGTGCTCCCAGACCCCCTGGAAGATAAGCAATGTGCTTTCAAACTCTGCAAGAGCATTCTCAGGATGGTACGAGATTTGACTTATAGAATAGTCAATTATTGGAGGTCCTCAGACCTCTGCAGAGATCTGTGGGAGACTTCAAGCGCAGCTGGGACCGCTGCAATGCGCTGTGGGAGACTTCGACAGCAGCCGAGATCGCTGCACAGCACTGTGGGAAACATGGTGCCGGATTCTCACAGCAGTGGTTCTTTCCCAACCACATGGCATTTCGTCTTTGTTACAGTCGCAAGATTCGCTACAACATAATATGGCATGGATCATTTAAGACTCCACAAATATACATATGCTCAATCGGGCTGCAGATGGTCGTCGAGCATAATCGGATGAGCACCTGGATACGCTCATTGAGAGAACTTAGTGATGCACTACTTGGAGGCCATTGTGGTAATATGATGGAGCTAGAAGGCAGAGAGCCCACCCTCAACACTCTGCCGACCCTCTCGCGAAATCCAAACAGAATTCCAGAGAAAGAGCAGTTCTGATTTGGGAAGCGTAGGAATCCTGTGAGAAGATATGAAACTACCTGGCAATAAGAATCCACGACATCTCGGACACAGTGAGTGAGACCAAAAGTTGGGAAACATAGAATGTGTAATTTCATTGTATAATAAGATGAGATGGAAATGAGATAATGTCTATCTACTCTGGGGTCTGCCGAATATATACTCCCTGTCACTTTATCCACCTCTGTTACCCCTGTATTTTTGTACACCAGCCGTCACTCCTTAAAGATGTACTTGGAGGCTGTGATGTAGCCAGTTTGGAGATGCGCATCGAGGCAGTGATTATGTGAACTTGGAGGCCGTAATGGGGTGAATTAAGAGATGCACTGGGAGGCTGAGATCGAGTGAGTTTGCAGATGTTATTGGAGGGCGTAATCGTGCGAACTTGGAGACCTTAATTGTGCGAGTTTAGAGATACAGTTGGAAGCTGTGACAGTGCGAGTTCGGAGATGTTGGCGGCCATGATTGTTCGAACTTGGAAATGCACTTGGACCCAATAATTGAGCGAACTTGAAGGCCGTAATTGTCCGAATTTAGAGATACACTTGGATGTTGTGATTGAGTCAGTTTGGAGACGCACTTGGAGGCCGTAAACACGGGAGATTGGAGGAGTACAAGAAGGAGGTGAATCTAGAGGCGGCAGTGTTGGAGGGAGGTGTGACGGAAGCTGAGACTCTATTCATTGGGTGACTTCTAATTGTGGGAATGTGGAGAATTGAGTACAACATGGTCTGCCGAGAGATGAGAGAGTGGTAGGGAATGGGTAGACAGTTGATCATGGCATGATGCAGTATGTGGTGTATGCTGTACTCGGTGTTCACTCTTGATCACGGCATGGGGATATAAGGAGTAATGACTTAGCTTCATGTTCTTAGGAGATGTTAGAGTTGAGGACAAAAAAGAGAGAGATGAAAGGAGACGGGGGAAATCATCATGAGAAACTGGAACATTAGACAATATCATGTGTAACTCAATTAATCATTCCTGCTACAGCAGGTATGAATCTCGATCCAGCATGTAATATCACCGATATTAGGTTTTCCCAACCCAATCAGGATAGTTGTACCCCTGATTTCTCATATCTACTCGTATCCTGCACATTGTTCTTATCATCATCCCCCATCTCTCTCTTTCTCGTCCACAACTCTACTATCATTGCAGAACACAAAGTTAAGTCATCCCTCTCTATCTGTCCATGTCATGATCATGAGTTGACACTGAGAGTATAGAATACACTGAGTACCGCATACACCTAGTACAGCATACACCGAGTACAGCGTACACCGAGTACAGCATACACCGAGTACAGTGTACACCGAGTACAGCATACACCGAGTACAGCGTACACCGAGTACAGCGTACACCGAGTACAGCGTACACCGAGTACAGCATACCCCGAGTACAGCGTACACCGAGTACAGCATACCCCGAGTCCAGCATACTTCGAGTACAGCATACACCGAGTACAGTATACGTTGAGTACAGCATACACCGAGTACAGCATACACCGAGTACGGCATACACCGAGTACAGCATACACCCAGTATAACATACACCGAGTACAGCATCCACCAAGTACAGCATCCACCAAGTACTGCATACACCTAGTACAACATACACCGAGTACAGCATTCACCAAGTACAGCATACACCTAGTACAGTATACACCAAGTACAGCATACACTGAGTACAGCATACACCTAGTACAGCATACACTGAGTACAGCATCCACCCAAGATTGTTTGTCTTCTCTTCATTCTCATGATGACGAGTTGACCTCTGAATGTAGCTATAGCTTCTGGCGTGCATCCCTACATAATCTACCGCCATCAGCCAGCTCTCCATGAGACCTCAAAAGTAAAGTCACCTTCTCACATTACCACAGTTGCACTTTAACTAACTAATCAATCGAGTCTGACCAGCTGGCACGCCATCCATCGACCGCCTCTAGTTACTCGTCCAGACTTACATGACTACTGGCTCCAAGTTAGCAAGATCATGACCTCCAAATGCATCTGCTAACTCACACCATTACGGCCTGCAAAGTCGGTCTATCACGGCCTGCAAATGTATCTCCAACCTTGGTCACTTGATCACGATCTCGGATTGCATCTCAACATTCAGTCACTCAAGGTCTCGAAGTGTATCGCCAAATATGCTCGATTACCGCCTCCATGTGCATCTCCAAACTTCTTTGATCACAGCCTCCAAGTGTATCTCCAAACTCGCTCGATGATGGGCTCCAAGTTCGCACGATCATGGCTCTCAATGTTATCTCCAAACTCGCTCAATCACCATCTCCTGAGTGCATCTCTCAGTTCACTTGATCATGGCCTCCAAGTGTATCTCCAAATATGCTCGATTACCACGTCCAAGTGCATCTCCAAACTTGCTCAATCACGGCCTTGGAGTGTATCTCTGAGTTACCTCAATTGTCATTTTCAGGTGCACATCAAATTGCTCTCAAACATCACCTCTAGCCAGTTCAGATATACTGTGTGTAGATTGGTAGCTATATAGATACCTAGATATAAATACAAACTGAACACATGAGTTTTAATCATCATTGAACAATAAGTAGTAGCTATGATTTCCAGGCACATCAGCAGCATTCCCAGAGAAGATGTTGGTTTTCCCAGACTGCTCTACTGTGACTCGAGGCGCACCCAGACTTGTTGCAGGTGTTCCCAGCCATGTTGCTGGTACCCCCAGGGGGTTCCCAAATGAATCCAGAGTTCTCTCTGGCGGTCCGAGGTGTTCCCAAACCTCTCATAATCACTCCCATGGTCCTCCTGTGCCAGTTATCAGCGATCCCAGTTACTCTGAATGTTGGCAGGAATACCCTCCTAGGGTCTGGTACTCTGCTGAAATTGACGCATCTAGGTTTACACTCCACATCATCTCAGACTCTCCTGGAGGCTTCCAGTGACTAAAATACTTTATGCTGATGTAGGAATGTGGGAAGGGAGAGTTCTTTATATACCTGAAAGGCTGCTTAGTACCAGATTCTTCATTTTCTAGTGTCTATGTGATTGCCGGTTTCCCTAGTATGCTCAACTCGTATCTCTCCACAATCTCTTTGCATCTTCCCCTCCTTTGTCTCCACTTGTACTTGGCGGTTTGGCATATCGTACAGGTCATGCCTGGTCTCTGTGGTGAATTTTTTGCCGACTTCTGCAATAGTGGTTGCCATTCTGGTCTTGAGGTTACTAGAGGGTATGGGGAGCATGGCAGAAATTTTTGGTGTAACATGGGTGGAACTCAGCAAGTAGGAGTATTTCTTCACCCTCCATTTCTCAATTCCACGCAATTGTGTGAATTCGCGATCTTTCCAGCTCTTTTCATTATGGTCCATGTGATGGATTTCCTCGCTGCCCCCATTGTTTCCCCCGTCCTTCGCCCTCTATCCGTCTTTCCCATCATTATTTGGAGGGGTGGTCTGCTGGCACCAGATGTGTGGTGTTCCATTTATCCACTAGCACCTTCTACTCCATCATATCCTCTGCCCATACCCACAATTATTACTCTGTATATTTCCACTTAACTAAATACATCCATCCTCCTTCTTTATATTTCTGGCCTGCTACTGCCTTTCCCACCAATTGCTCATATTCCTCGTATTCCTCCTCTTTTGTGGTAGGCATGAAAATGTCTTGAGCACTGTGTACTCCTTTGTTGCGAGTGAAGAACTTCTTGAGTCGAGTACGATCTATCTAGCCCACGCGCTCTGCTCCATCATCAGCAAAAAACATTTCCGTCTGGGCGGACTGGCTGTGTCAGAGTGGACGTGCTCCGTCAGAGCCGTCAGAGACACCCCGGTGGCGGATTACTCCGGGCCCGGCGTCAATACCACACGTCGAGTTGCATATTGCCCTCCGATCGCCGTTTCGCCGTTTCTTCTCGCTCTGTCGGTCTCCTATTTTAAACAAACACTCTGGCGTTGTGGCCAACTGTGACCATACGTCGGAATGCGTTCATTGTGTACACGCTTGCATCGGGATTGCAATGCATAAGGATCCACGCAATTGCGCGGATCCACGAAATCTCGCAAAGAACGAGTGAGACCAAAAGTTGGGAAACATAGAGTGTGTATTTTCGTTGTATGACAAGATGAGATGAAAATGAGATGCTGTCTATCTATCTACCCCGGGGTCTCCCGAATATATACTCCGCGTCGCTCATTCCACCTCCGTTACCTCTGTATCTCCGTATACCCACCGTCGCTCCTTAACGATATACTTGAGGGCCGTGATCGAGCTAGTTTGGAGATGCACTTGGAGGCCGAGATCGAGTGAACTGAAAGCTGCACTTGGAGGCCGTGATCGAGGGAGTTTGGAGATGCACTTGGAGGCCGAGATCGAGTGAACTGAGAGCTGCACTTGGAGGCCAAGATAGAGCGAGTTTGGAGATGCACTTGGAGGCCGAGATCGAGTGAACTCAGAGATGCACTCTCAGGCTGTGACCGAGCGAGTTTGGAGATGCACTTGCAGGCTATGATGGAGCGAGATTAGAGGAGTACTTGGAGGCGGTCGATTTGGAGGGAGGTGCGACAGCAGCTGGACTGTCGATCTTGGGGTGATGCTGTACTTGGTGTATGCTGTACTCGGTGTTAACTCATGATTATGGCATGGAGAGATAGAGAGGGATGACTTAACTTCGTGTTCTTAGGTGATGGTAGAGTTGAGCACAAGAAAGAGAGAGAT
>Ga0307514_10000249_pt1 | contig 139630 bp, 134 predicted proteins | sample 16_EM_MG_FD_203088 | JGI IMG/M metagenome (GOLD analysis project Ga0307514, IMG submission 203088) | Populus trichocarpa ectomycorrhiza microbial communities from riparian zone in the Pacific Northwest, United States - 16_EM | ecosystem: Host-associated > Plants > Roots > Unclassified...
TCTGTTGACGCTCTGTTGACGCTCTGTTGACGCTCTGTTGACGCTCTGTTGACGCTCTGTTGACGCTCTGTTGACGCTCTGTTGACGCTCTGTTGACGCTCTGTTGACGCTCTGTTGACGCTCTGTGGATGCTCTGTTGACGCTCTGTTGACGCTCTGTGGACGCTCTGTTGATGCTCTGTTGACGCTCTGTTGACGCTCTGTTGACGCTCTGTTGACGCTCTGTTGACACTCTGTTGACGCTCTGTTGACGCTCTGTTGACTCTCTGTTGACGCTCTGTTGACGCTCTGTTGACACTCATTTGTAGGTGTAGCGACATCGACATTGAACATATTGCCCATAAAGGCAGACAATACTTCCAACATTGGTAAAGGCTGTAGTAAAGCCCTTGCATTATAGAACATCCAACACCAAGAATCGTTGACACTGTGTTAATACTCAGTTGACACTCTGTTGACACTCATTTTTAGGTATCGCGACACTGATATTTGACATATTGCCCTTGAAGGGAGGAAATACTTCAATTATGGGTAACTGCCCTAGCACAGTCCTTGGAGTATAGAGAATGCAATACCCAAAATCATTGACATTCCGTTGATGCTTGGTTGATGCTCTGTTTACAATTACTTTTAAATGGGAGCGAGATTGACACTAACCATACTGCCCATAAACGCAGCCAAACCTTCAATTATGGATACATGTCATAACAAAGCTCTTTGATTATACACAATGCAATGCCAAACCTGGTTGACATTCCTTTCAGGCTCATTTCCAGAATGGGGCAGTGACCGTGTCGGTTTCTTGATGAGTATAAAGGCTGCGAATACGTTGGTTATGCATAAAAGCGAGCAAATCAGTTTCCAAATACCCTGCCTAAAATGCCGAATATCGTTGACGCTCCGTTGATGCTCAGCTTAAATGTGTTCTAACTGTTGCTTTTTCGTCAATGATGTTATACACATAATCATAAAGTCATCATTGAGAGCCAGTGTATCATTTGTATGAATACTCAGTTGTGTCCAAAAGCTCGGTGGCCTCCCAATAACGGATCCACTGCTACACATGTTCTCTGGGTGATTGATGAGGTAGCGCTTTCACATTCCAGTGCATTCAGCTGGCAATTTACTGCATATAGATCCATACACTGATTTGTCATTAATACAGCCCAATTTCCTCACTCTTCCTAATCCAGTTCCTTCTCCTCACTTTCCATGACCCACCATATGCGATTTCAAAATGTTAACCATGTGCAACAGGTCTGAGCGGAGAGTGATGCAGTTGGATGTATGGATGAATGTGACATGATGGTGGTCATACATACAGGTTCACATTGTGCATTGACTGCTTCTTCTATGACTCATATGACATCACTTAGTCAAATTTGGTTTGTACATTTTTTGTCTAATTAAGATTGCACGTTCTCACTTGTCTATAAGAGGCAGAACAATATCACCCAAATCAATCGTCAATCAACTCAGTTTGGAGTCTAGAACTTTTGTATGACCTGTATGACCCTTGCACATGCAGAGACGATTTATCATGTCTCACTCTTTTGTCACTGAAATCCAAAAAATACTGACACATAGCAAAATAGGTACACCAATTACTTTTCATGGAGATATGTTGTCAATAATCACATTTTGCTCATCTAGTCTGCCGATGACAGACGACCAATTAAAATTTATTCAACTGAATTCAATTCCTGAACAGTAATTTGCGGTGGAGGCTATGTGGAGGGGTGAAAGTATACAGGTTTAACAGGCTTCGATTGCATAAACAGTGATGAAATGGCCACAATGTCGGGTGGGAAAGACACTATCCATATGTAAGACTATGGTTTTTTGGAAGTTAACCTAATATGACTACTTTTGGCTCATGATGTGCGTTGTGCTATTTGCGATTTTGCGGCCACAATATCAAGTATCTCCATCAGGTGTCCAAATGTTGTCTGTGCAGGAGCAGGTGCAAACCGATCTATTTGAGGCTTGACAATGGCTGTAACTGTCAATGCAGCTATTCCATAGCTCTAATGATACTCTTGATGTATGATGAAAGATTGTTCATACTCTATTGACACTCAAGTTCAGGATGTAGCAGGAACCCTGTCTCTGCTCGTTTTAATTATAAAGACAGCCAATACATCAAACTAGAACAGTGACGTATCAAAATTAATATTTTGCACTTAACAGTAGGAAATCAAAATGCGACCATCAATAGAAACACCCAAAATGGAGAACTGGGGATTGGAATCAATAGGTCTAGCCAAACCTGCCAAAATTTTCAAGTTGACAGGTACAGGTACAGGTATGGGCAACCCAGATAGAGCGGGTCGGGTTATTTGACTATTCTGGAACAGCATTGAACGGTTTATCTGGTCCAATCCTGGACTGCTGGCGTGTTACCCTGTCCTGTTGCTAACACTTGCTGTGGCAGGGAACATGTCGCGATTATTTTTGACTCAGAAGACAGCCACTACTGCAATAACCATTGTTTCCATCAGAAGCACCTGGGTGTTCCGGACGGCTCTGACAGATCATCATACCCTCTGATGGAAAAGTACACACCTCCCATCGCCCAGGTGTCAGGTGGCATTGCTTACTTACCTTCTTCACTTTACCCGCAGAATGTGGTGATGTATGTCTACCATCAGAATGACACCTGTGGTAGACTTGTTACAGGGGTGCCATTAGTGATGTAGCCGTTTCAACAACGCCTGGCGATGTTTATGCCTTTTGTCAGCCAATAGCCACATTATACCTCTCTGCTATTGCTGTATATTGAATACCACACTCTCGCCATATATGTTTAGCTCTCAAAGTTGTCACTTATTGCAATCCAGTCTTCACTTCGGATGCATTGCTTGCCGTTGCATTTGCTTAGCCATTTTTGTATTTTACAGGTCTGAAATATTTTGTCCAATCTTCACACTCTCTAGTACAATGCCCTCAGTCATCCACATTCCGCATTGATCAATCATCAGCATACGATGCTTTTTCGTCAGCATCGGCATCTTCATTGTCGACATCCTCACACTCATACCCCCTGATATCACTGGTTCCCGGGTCAAACCTTCTTTGCCCTGCATCATGCACTCTCCTCGTTCTGCGTTGATCCATCATCAGCTTGGGATGATTCTTCTTCCTCATCTGCATCTGCATCATCACCATCCTTGCCCTTAGACACATCGACATTACTGGTTCCCAGGTTGAACCACTCGAGTTCTTTCGCAGGCTGTCCTCACAGGTTGGAGGTGGGGAGGGCATCGGGCTCATCGCCTTCGTCACCTTCATCGTTATAATCCAGTCTGCCCCCTGGTATCCTGAAATACAGTTCGTCATCTGTGCATTTGTTGTCTATTGGGATGTTTGGGTCGGTTCTTTTGATCTTAGGCTCCTCAAGCGCAACTTTGGAGATCAAATCTTAAAGAACAATCACATTGTCAACACGCACTGCTTCCACTCTGATGACCACGGCAGGCATTGAGTTCTCTGCCTGTTGGATCTGATTCTTGACTGTAGCAAGAGGGTTTTTATACACCCTCTGTTGCTAGCTCTCCGGTAGTGTGTTCCAGGTATTCACCACGAATGTATATGTGACTGCAATGCCAGGCGAGGTCAACAACTGGAGACCCGTTGCAACACAGCAGGATGCTTCCTTGCCACCGTCATTCTTATAATTGAAGTAGTTCGAGCAATCAGGTCTGTCCACTTTCAGCTTTGATATGGAAGCTTTTGGATGAACACCTTTGTTCTTTTGCCACTCCAGAAGAGCATGGCACAACATGGTGCAGGTCAACATGATCAGTGTTGAGGGTATATGACCATCTTTGTTATGAATCATGGAATTATACAATCAATCAGCATACTTACTGTGGGTATTAACCCGATGATGAAATTTGATGTAGATACACCACAAGAGAGCTTCTGCCAAAGAAGTACCGTGGACGCTGGCCATTCGTTAGCAGTATTCGACTCTCTCTGCGTTGGAATTGAACTACATACACCCCCTTCAACATGCTCTGCTAGTGGAAAAAGATACTTATTCACTGCCAGAAGGGAATCGATGAATTTGAAATGCTCTGCATCGGATTCAAAGCAGTGGAGATCCTAAAGCTCTGCTCGGTCATCGCTTGCTGATTGAATCAAATCGGATTTAGTCTTAAAGACTTGTACTCTATCCTGGTGCTGGCTTGAGCATGTAATATCCAACATGGGCTGTTGATTCAGTATACCTCTTTCAAGATGTCCTTTGTGCGTGCCTCGAATGCAATGGACTATATGTTGTTTTGCTGCATTGGGGTGTTCCAGTACGTCTCGATTATCTACAAATGTGGGGCTTCAGGTAATGCTTTCGCAACTCATCGTGTTGTATAACTCGGTGCATCCAAGTCGCTTGCACTCATAATCGGCCGTCTGTTCCACATGTAGAGCTCCATGAGTCAGCCCGTTACAACTAGAAGATGCGTCATGTATGTGTGACCAAATCGATGGATGTTGCGACTGTCGGAGACCACTAATTGAGGAGTAGACACCGCATGCAGTTACAATTACCACTGCCTGGGTCTCTGATTCCTCTCTGCACCTCCCGTTTGCAGTGGATTTGGGTTGATCGTGCTTGCTTCTGGATTTGGAATTGGGGTTGGCAGGTTTTCAAGACTGCTGAGAGGAGTTGGAGTGCAAGCAATGCTGGATGCAGAGCTGGATACAACGTGATGTGTTGAGTCTGTCTACGAGGATCCCCCAGGTGCTGGTGTACACAGCATCGCGGTTGGATAATTTATTGACCGTCGCTGTATAGCGGACTGGGTGGAATTCACAGGTTGAGTGATATCCACTACGCGAGAATTGTTTAGCAAAGATGAGGGGGTGGAGTTCTGAACTTGGATTGAACAGGCTGTGGAACTCTCTCCTTGACAGCAATCCCTCTCACCAGCCGGTACTGAACCTCGTATGTTAACAGGGGGAAGTCAAGAATACGCTGAAGGCACAGGCTTTTGTTCATTTCAAGGATTGTCAGAACGTGGAACATTTGGTTCGACCGGAGTTTGGGGAGAGTGGGGGCTTTTGCAATGCATAGCGCGATAGTGATGTTCGACGTTAAGAGAGTAGGAAAATATTCCTCTGCATGCATAGGGAGCTCCAGGCAAGGTAGACTCCAATGTGAGCGACCAGCGATGAATTCAAATCAAAAGAGAGGCGCAGGGTAGACAGTGCTACACTCTGAACGATGACAATACTTGGGGACAAAATCCCTTAAAAAGCATTCAATCATGGTGTTAACCGCCATCAGATTGACCACAGATTATACGCAGCATTGATTTTCTCTGTTACAGCAACGTCTGAAGGTCCATGTGCACTGCTTGCAGGGTGTTTATGCCTTCTTGGCGCAATTATCATAGTATTGCACTTGTTCTTGGCACAATACTTCAAACTATCAATTGTGTATATCTTCAGCTTCCTGGTGGAAATCCTTCTTTAGCAGAGCTAAAAGCATTGCAATGCAAACAATAACGACTTCTCTATCCTATGAAATCAGTTGGGTGTGCATTTCAACCGCTAGTTGATGGTTGGCGTGGTCGATGGTTGCATGGTTGGGACAACCTGAGAGTGACGCAGATTGCTCCGAGATGCATGAGGTCTGAGTGGTACAAGTGGTATGTGATGCCAACGGAATGCCTGGCATCTTATACTGTCCTCACGGGAAGTACTCAATCTTGTCTCGAGGCACCTCATTCAGGAGGTGTCTGGTGGTGTTGCAAGATGAAGGCTCTACCGTCTTGTGTTCATTAACCAGCAAAACATAGGATGTGAATCAACAGTATCATATCTCACAAGTCGAACCAAGGAAATGCAGGAACTAGAGTATATATATCACTTCTTCCCATCTACACGTCCATTCTCCTAACCTCACGTATTCAAAGCACTGCCAGCATCCTGAAGTAACCTGACATCACGTGACTTGCACACAAATACGCCTCTCGATTCAAAACACACCCGATGACCAACACAACTTGGTGCCTCCCCTCTGCGCTTCCTTCTGGTATGTTTCACTGTATCATATTGCTAACGCCTCAGATGCCGATTCACTTTCAACTCGCAGCGATGGCAAGAAAAGGGCAGCCACAAAGAACAGCGGAAGGAAACTGCTTGGACAAGAATGCCGACATAGTTTATAAATCGACACCAGTTATTGGATCGGAACCGTATAAAGCGATTCATCTTGGTTCACATCCGTGGACTCATATGGATGAACAATGTTTGCGGCATCCATGATGAGAAGGCAGGGACCCCTTTTATGATATAATCTTTGGTAATCCAGTCACGACTCGCCACTTTTCACAATTCCAGCTGTTGTGGCGACACCGCAGGAGCAGGTGTTCGCTTGTTCAGGTGTGCTGGGGAGCCTTCCGCTCATATATGAGGCAAATGTTTGACAATACCTGCGACCAAATAATCAATTGGTGGTAGGACCACCCCTGTGCCGTTGGTGATCAAGTCAATCACTCCAATGTGCAGATAACCAGCTCGGGAAAGGATATACGCACCTGCCAGCATTTTCCTTGGACTGGTTGCGATAATCTCAGGGCAAAGTTTGAGCTGCCAAGCTGTAGGCAGTACAAGCCAGGTGACTTTCTGGCCGTTAGACCACTGAATTGGGATGATATAATCTACAAGGATGGTGATGATGAGCACTGGGCGGATCCCTAAGCGCCAAGCGGTGGAAGGATGTCTCCTGCCAATGGCAACGAAAATGACAATGGCTAGGGTGAGGAGGCCTCAGAGGGCAGTGAGACAGAGACCAGGAAACGGAAGGAAATAAATAATTGGAGGGGGAAAGGGAAAGCGACTGAGGATGGGAAGGGGAGAGGGAAGGGGAAGGGGAAGGGAAACCGTATAAGCAAATGTGTTGTTAAACGAACCCCAGGGGGAGATTATATCTCTCCTGCCGTTGCTTTTCAGTTACAGAAGGAAATGTATATGGCAGACCTGGACACAGAGGGCTAACTAGAGCAGGATGATATTGAGCTGGAAGTATCGCCTGCGGTGTCAATATCCTCAGATGATGATACCGACTCTGCCATGGCATTGGATGGTGAATATGACTCAGAACATGATTCTGGTGTGGATATGCATATGGAGGAGGATGTGGACGCACAGGATGGTGTTGATTTAGTTGGCAATGTGCATATGGAAAGGGATGGTGACGAAGAGGAGGAAGCTGAACTGGAGAAAGATGAGGAACAGATGGAAAAGAATGAGAAGGATGAGGAGGAGGAGCAGGAGGAGGATAAGGATGAGGATGATAGTAAAGAACCTCAGACAATTGGCCAGGAAGCAGTGCTGAATACATCGTCCGACGATGCAGATACCATGGTGGATGTTCAGGCAATCGTGCTATCTGAACAAGGTCAAGAGACGCGCGAGGATCTCCCACGGCCATGACCTCTGGAGCCTGCCCAATGGCCACCATCCACAGAGCCTTGCCTGCAACCATGAACACCGGAAACTCATCCCCTCGGTGGGCTGGAGGATTTGGGACTTGTGACACCACAAAAACATCGCCCAGTGGTGCCAAGTCTGTGAGAACCTAAGGCAGCTGGAAACACCTCGGATGTCGATGTGGATTAGTAACTGCTCCGGGAATCGGAAGGTGGCGACTGTCAATCTGATATCTCTCTCCTCCAAGTCCCTCTTCCTGTTGTCGCTCTCCCTGAGGCGCGCATGGATTGCTAGGTAGACAAGGAGTGAACCAGTCCTCATGCTGTAGAGGAGGCGATGGATGTTGTGTTCAGGTTAGGGTCAGGTTCATGTCTTGTTCATTTCCACTGTTCAAATCTAACCATCTCAGACATTGATTATTCCACGCGTTGCAAGGTATTTGGATCGCTCAGGGTTTATCTTATTCATGGGTTGTGTATTATTGTTATTTTATTCATACTATTATGGGACATCGCGCATGCAGCATTTTTGCAACTCCTGGCATGTAAGTAACCTTCTTGTGATGGTGTCGAGGTTCAATAAATCTCTCAAGTTTGTGGAATGTATGGTGAGCTTACACACCAGACTGCTCAGGCCCAGCGCAAACTTTCTTTGCATTTTACAGTGAATATTCCACTCCTCGCATGTCGTCGACAATGCCATAGAAGACTCCTTTCCATTGCCCCGAACTTTCGTGCCGAAAGAAGTTCACCTCAGACAGCTGGCAACCAAAACATATCAAACAACACCATCCTAAACACCTTCAAGTTGCACGCCAGGAGAATCTGACCATTTGCAGCACGCCCCGACGTGTTGAACCAGCTCAGTGTCATGAAAGTAATGCTAACCAAGATACTCTCAAAGACTTGGATGTGATTCCATAAGCTGAAAATGTTGAAATGATCCCAGACTTGGAATCTCAACAACCGCCACCTCCTCTGCTGCAGATGGAAATATACCCCGGCGCCGGCGCTCAGCTTAGCATTGACATTGCTGGGCCATGGCAGAGCGATGCTCAGGGTTACCTTGAGACGAACCTACAGATCAATCCCTACTACCCATTTGCGACATGTGAAGATTACAAATATATTCAGTGTATGTTGAAGAAGAAGGGTATGAAGACGTACTATAACAATGTACGGAAGGATGAAAATACCACTCTGGGTTTCTGACGCTTCAATAACTGGGATGGCATCCAGAAGCTCGTGGCCAGCATGCCATATGATCAGGCTCTCAGCGAGGAAGAACTATACACTCTTGAGGATATGAGATCGAAAGATAATCACCAATGAGCTATCAAATGCTGGAGAATAGTCATCACGAAAGATCATGAGAAGGTTAATGTGGCATCCAGTCAACGCCAAGCAGTTTATTTACGCCCCTCATTGTTGGGTTAACAGTGATATGCCACCGAAACACCTCTATACTGAATTGCACACTGCAAGCTGGTGGTTGGAGACACAGGGTAGCAGAAATACTCGAGGATAATAACATGCTAATCTTGGTTAAGGCAGTGCTCTCAGTCAGGGATACACTGGGTCCCTTGATCTTCATATGCGGCAGAACACATCTCTCAAATTTTGCTTGCAACAACAAAGAGGGGCCTGTATGTATGACAATTGGTAATCTATCTTCGAAGATCTGCCAGATGCCCTCAATGCACAGCATCATAGTGGTCACTGTCCTGCTGATTCCAATCAAGCACTGCAGTGTTCCTCAGAAGTGGCTGGATGTGCGGCAGCGAACAAACTGAGAGGTGCTGAATGAAGTACTCAGGCGGGCACACTAGCCTCTCACCTTGAAACAAAATTCCAGCACTGAGAGTGGGTACTACAACGTTCTCTGTGCAGATGGTAACTTCAGGCGATGCAAACTGGTTTTAGCTGCATGGCTGGCAGATTGCCTTTAGCATAGTGACCAATATCATCTCGAGGGCCATGTCTGTTTTTGGTGTGAGTAACCAAAGACTAAACCTGGAGGTTATGTCCTTCCTAACAAGCAACACCCCTGGCAGGGTCACATTCTGTATAGCATGCTCAGCAATGCCAACACCCAGGCAGCCGATGCCAAACAGTCGTAGGGCTATGTGCACCAAGAATTCGACAAGATTCGACATAGCCCCTGTGTCGTAAGTGACCTCCCCAAGCCCAACCTCCTCCATACAATGCAGGTCCACATGCTTGACCACCACCAGAAGTGGATTTTCCACTACATGAAGACACACAAACAGCTCGACCAGTACAATGTGATCTGGTTTTCCATGTCTGCTTGCCACAACCTAACACCAACAATTAAGCCAACTGAAGATGTTGATCAATGGATTGAGAAGGAGATCAAGGTTATGAGCTCGGACCTCGTTAGAATTGTAAGCAGGTTGCTACGAGGCGGACGCCCCGCTCAGTGTCCCATATTTAGTCAGTAAATTGCGTGCACATGGGCATTGTTAGAGTATTATATGTAAGCTTGATTTCAATCACACGATGATGCAACATTGAGCTACATGGAGGACGCAGTGTATCATTTTAACACCTTCAAAGACGTATCCTTACTTGGACAAGCTAGCAAAATTGCAAAGGCCAAAGCCAATGCCCTCACAACACAACTCATGAAGAAGCGAAAGGTGGACACAGCAACACATGCTGATACTCGGATGCCATCCAAGATGCTCCTCGAAAACAGCGCCTGGCCAGATAGTATCAGCCACAAGATAAATGTTTCGAAGGGTTTGGATACTGACTTCAACATTCCGAAGTTTCACTTCAGGTTTCATTGTGTTGAACAGATTCATTGGTACGGAGCCTTGCAACAGTATTCTCCCGATAGACATGAACAAGGACATAAAATGAACCTCAGGGCTGGTTGCAATGCCTCTAATCACAATCTCAACTACCTGCCACAAGTAATTACAGTTTAGTGTCGCATTCTCTGCTTCCAAAACAGAAAGATCAATCTCCAAGCTGTCGCTTAGCAGTGGGAGAACAGCGCTGCTACATGCAATGTCCTCCCTTCCAATGCTGATCTGGCTACCCCCCTGAGCTCCCAGTCATAGGCGAAGCCTGAATTCATTGAACCCCAAAATCGCCGTGATGGAAAGCATCCTGACACTATGATCAAAGTCTTCAAAGTATTGCTTGACAATACACAAGACGCAATGCACTTCGTGCTAATATACAGTGGCATGCGGGAGATTATGAAGTATAACAGTCATAACCAGACGTATATATCGGATGAACAACTGCGCGCAATGGAGCTCTGTATTCACCATCGTATCACGTTTCAAGTTGAGGGTTTGGACGGTGAATGCATATTTTAGATGTGTCGATGCACGGGAAGCCAGAGCTGGCGCGAAGCGGATTGATGGAATGACTGCATGTGGGTAAAGCAATGCCCCAGGCGGTGCTATGGCGCACTGAATGGGCGTCTCTCATGGCAACTGCAGCGACTATTCAGAATGTCAGTTCTGAACAAGGATGGAGCTGCCATTGAGTACTGGTTAACCCTGGCGCTTACCACGATACCTGAAAACTCGGGTCACTTGGATCCTGTCTGGAACTTTCTACAAGTGGGAAAAGCATCAGCATGAATTGCTTTTCAAGTTTTCAGCGTGGGAAATAATGTCATCTGTACGAACGGAATTCCAGTGATAACTACAAGTAGTTCGACAGGAGTCAGATAGCACAAGCGATGGATTTTCAACAGCCACATATATCTGGCAACCTGGAATAATGTGTTCAGTTACTAAGAAGAGGATTACATTTGGCGCACAGATAAACGGAATGCGAGCAGTCATTTTTGCAGCATTACCAATCACATTGCAATTGCAATACATGCGCATACCCAATAAACCAATTCGGATATACGGTCACAGTTGGCCACAACGCCAGAGTAATTGGTTACAATAGGAGACCGGCAGAACGTGAAGAATCGGTGAAACAGTGATTGGAGGGTGATATGCAACGTGACGCATTGTATTGATGCCGGGCGCAGAGTAAACAGCCACCAGTGTGTTTCTGACAGCTCTGATGGGGCGATTCCACTCTGCCGGAACCATTCCTCCTGGACGAAATTTTGTTTTGCTAATGCAGTACATCATTGATGAATGGCTGCAACCAATCACCACTGTGGTTACCCAAGATGCATAGCCAACAATCTTTGACACTGCATTGACCCTCACTTTCAGAATAGTGCAGTGGCTGTGTAGTTTGCTTTTATGCAAAGCAAGGTTGGCAGTATGTTGGTTATGCATAGCAGTGACCAAGTCAATTTTCAATTACCATACTTACAAGACTAAAAATCTTTGACCCTCAATTGACATTTATTTTTATGTATTGTCTAGGCAAGATTTGCAGTGATTAGTAATTTCACATTTAATGTTTAGCACTCAATGGTTGCCTTTCTGCATGATTAAAAGTTGGCTCATTGGCAAAGCCAAGCCCAGTAATATTCTAGTACTGGTTACGCTCATCCTGTCAAAATTCATATATCTTGCACAATAATTCCTATTTCCTGCTGTACATTTGTTTATTAACCCATATTCTCACGCGACTGCTCAATTTTCTCTCATACTATTTGATGAAAAGAAAATCTTGGTCAAACTGCATAATGAACTTGGTGAGCATATATTGATGCATGGTATTCTCTGTTTTCTTCATCCCATTCTTCCTCCTTGTTTCCATCATATTGACTGTCATCAACATCTATTCAGTCTTCTTCTTAGACTGTCCTATAGAACAAATCAATGCAGGAACATTTAGTGCGGCACTCACATTCCGCTGCTCTAGGGTATCTGAATTCTCACTGCCGTTGTCTAGTTCTATGTCTGATTTATTGTCTGCCTCCCAATCATGTTTGCTGTGATGTAGATTATGCAAGTACTCATTCCCGTTGAGCCAATTTTCGGTGTCTGAAATACATTCAGCTGAACTATTCTTGTGCCTTTCGACTGAATGGCAGATGATTCGTTCAATTCGGCGGATAATAAATAGTTGAGTTTATTCTGCAGCGTGGCCCTTTGCAGATTAAACTGCTGGCACAGGTGATCTTTCCGACAATTTAAATGGAGCAGTTCCGTCATGATGAAAGTTTGACTAGGATGCTTTGATGATCTCTTCAGTAACTGAAATGTATCACACGGCTGTCATCTGTTGATTTTCAGCCTGAGATTTCTTCTGTGTAGCTCATATGTTTTGCCTACCCTGTTATATCTCCAAACAGTGGGGGACCTCGGCCACTCGGTGCAACTTCTTTTGATCTGCTTCTCTCTTTATTTCGAAGTCGCATTCAATACTGGTTGCATCCAATACTGGGTTGTCACCAGCCAGTGATCTTTTATCCCTCGAGTGAACCGCCATACTACATGTATTTTGTGAAGTATCTCACCTGTAGATTTTCACTGCCTCCATCCGATCACATATTACCAGCAGGAACAACTATCCCCCACTCTGACATCATGATATATGATAGAGAATACCTTGTGAGCCACATTGGAGAGATTAGCGTACTTTGAGTGCGTGTCTTCTTGCTGGCGCCACCAGTCAGTGATATTTGGTAACCAAAATGTACAACTAATCTTGATTTGGTCAGCATGATACCCATTAAGATTCAGATCAGTTTGGTCCCATTGCTGTGGTAATCAAGGTGGTGAATTCAAATAGAGCCTTGTGGCTGTCAATAAGCGTGCTGCACAATTGTTTTATCCAGGTGTTGTTTCTGCCGCAATTTTGGGGATCATGTATTCTTCATCATTACTGGACTAATTATATCAATCATAAGGAGATTGACGAGATCTTTAAACCATTGCAGAGGAGAAGACATTGTTTTTCTGTACACTGTCGGGTTCTGTGACCAGCAAAAGTTGATATTTAGCACTGTATGCATTTTCCACATACTTCAGGAACGCCTCCTGATATTGGGAAGTATGAGAAGTTTCATCCGGAGGATTTTTATCTATTCACTTGTCACAGGTCCTAAACAATTGCAGTTTCCGGACCAGAATCAAGAATATCTGCTGAAATGAGACACATTCCAGTTGTAGAGGTAACATCAGTATGATATTTGGAAAGTTTCAGGTGCGCATACTTCATGGCAAAGTACAAGTCTTCCATCCATTGAGCCTTCTTCTTGGCTAAAGCTCACATTACGCCATCTATACGATCACACATGTCATTGTAGGTAGCAATGACGTGATGGAAAGTAACGGTATGCCATTTCAACATCCACAGGGTACAGCACCAGAATAGCCATAAAATGTCCATGACATACTTTCAATCATCCATTCATCCTGTGTTGTGAAGAGTGATTGGTAGCTGCGGTATTTTGAATTCATGAGCCTCTCGCTGGTGAGTTCTCGTAATCAGTAGAATCACTGAAGCAACTCCAGTTTCGAATTCAACTGTCTTTTCACATCCATAATTGGTGGAACAGCACTTCATACTTTGGATTTTGACATTCAATGAACTCACTTCAATGACCAGGTGTCAGCGTAATCAATACATCAAGCATTCTAGGCAATATGAAGGTCGGTTTCAGCACTTTCAAAATATCTTGAAATACGTACTTTCTGTATTATCTTTGCTAAATCTGGTCTCATGGCAGACGCCTTGTTGATTCTAGGTTTGCCCGCTTTTCGAAGTCTGTGACTCTTCCCACTATCTCTGCTTTCATTCTTTCCGAATTGCTGAATGTGCTCATGAGCTTTCCAAGACGCCATAGGGCCTTGTACATGTAGAATGGTAATGAATGCACCTGAAGCAAGCTGAATGACGTGCGCCATGCATGCTATGTGGTTTCTCAATGCAGGCCACTCCATTCCTGAGGCCTTGAGGGTTGATTGGAATTCACGAATGGTTGAGTAATTTGAGGAAGAATTATCTGTTGTAATTCCAAGTAATCGGCTGTGAGTCAGCTCAAAACAATGAAGAACTTCCTTCAAATGTCTGGCGTCATGTGCTCCAGTATGTTGACCCTTCACCTGCCGTCTGTAATTAGCTTTCGAATAAGGCAAGGAATGGACCATCAACATAATCGAATGCCAGTTGTACTTCGTAAAAGACCCCATTTCAATCCAGATAGAAGGCATTGACTGACACAATTGCAAATTTGTTTGTCGATGTCCATCTGTCTAATGCTAAACTAACTTTGTTTCTTGACAGTAATTGCTTCTTGATTGCATCCACAGTCAGTGTGTATTCCCTCCAGCCAATGTTGCTCAGCGTGCTGGCTCACGGTAACAACAACTCACTGCGGAATGTATTGAATGATTGTCATAGTTTCAAGGTTCGAGGTAGTGTTCCATTGAATATCAGCCATAATGAATCATACCATGAGGTAGCGATTCCAGGTGTCTTGGTGAAATTTGGCAGATTGAAAATCCTTTGCTGCAAATTTACAGTGTTTTGTTTGCTAATTCAGTAAATATACTTCAGGCCACTATGTCATATGTAGTGTTAGCAATGGTTCTGGACCGTCCCTTAGGGTCCTGGTCCGGGTCCAAACCGAACCGTTGCCAAATTAGCTGTTCAGGTCGTTGATAAACCCGAACCGTCCACTTGGGTACTATGTGATGGTAAACTCCGAACTTGTCTGAATTGGGCACGTTGTCATTGGGTCGCCCAGCTGGTCCATCTATAGATTCATATAAGGCTCTTGTAATTGCAGTGTTTTAATTGTATCCTATCAAAATTGTGTGTTCAGCAACCAATAATATGCTATTGCATGTTGTGCAGTTTGCAATGTCGATTAATTTGGTATCTGTGTTTCACTTTTGATATATGCATCAACACCAACTCTAGTTTCTATCAGAAACACCCGCGTATTGCGGACGGCTCTGATGGCTCTGACGGAACCTCGTACCCTCTGACGGAGAATTACACATTTTCTGTCTCCCAGACGATGGGTTGCATTGCATAGCATCAGCAAAATGTATTTTAGTCACTGGAAGCCTCCAGGAGTGTCTGAGAGGATGTAGAGTGTAAACTTAGATGCATCAATTTCAGGAGAGTATCAGACCCTAGGAGGGCATTTCTGCCAGCCTTCAGAGTAACTGGGAGCGCCGGCGACAAGCCTGGAAGCACCTCGAATCACATACATGTATTCAGTTTGTATTCTCATCTATGTATCTATGAATCTATATAGCAACCCATCTACACACCCTATATCTTTAGAGATGGACTCCAAGATCGTAATCAAGCTAGTTTGGAGATGCACTTGTAGGGGCTGTAATCGAGCGAGTTTGGAAATACACATGGAGGCCGTGATCGAGTGAGTTTGGAGATACACTTGGAGGCCATGATCGTGCGAATTTGAAGGCCGTAATCGAGCGAGTCTGGAGATACACTTAAAGGCCATGATTGAGCGAGTTTGGAGATACACTTGGAGGCCGTGATTGAGCGAGTTTGGAGATACACTTGAAGGCCGTGATTGAGCGAGTTTGGAGATACACTTGGAGGCCATGATCGTGCGAACTTGCGCGCCGTAATCGAGCGAGGCTGGAGATACACTTGGAGGCTGTGATAGAGCGAGTTTGGTGATACACTTGGAGGCCGTGATCAAGCAAGTTTGGAGATGCACTTGTGGAGGCCGTAATCGAGCGAGTTTGGAGATACACTTGCAGGTCGTGATCAAGCGAACTTGAAGACCGTCATCGAGTGAGTCTTGAGATACACTTGGAGTCCGTGATCGAGTGAGTTTGGAGATACACTTGTAGGCCGTGATCGAGCAAGTTTGGAGATACACCTGGAGGCCGTGATCCAGCAAGTTTGGAGATGCACTTGTGGAGGTCATAATCGAGCGAGTTTGGAGATACACTTCGAGGCCATGATTGAGCGAGATTGGACAAGTACCTGTAGGCGGTCAATGGACCTCGCGCCGGAACTCAATTCATCAGTTAGTTAACTCGCAACCGTGGGAATGTGACAAGGAGACTCTACCTTTGAAGCTCTTATGGAGAACAGGCTGGTGGCGGTCGATTGAGAGGGAGCGACACTGGAAGCTGAAGTTCCATTCAGGGGTCACCTCGAAATCGTGAGAATGAAGGGACAACAGACAATCTTAGGTGTATGCTGTACTCGGTGTATGCCGCACCCAGTGTTAACTCATGATGATGGTATGGAGAGATAGAGAGGGATGACTTAACTTTGTGTTCTTGCGATGATGTTAGAGTTGTGGATGACAAAGAGAGCGATGGGGGATGAAGATGAGAACGATATGGAGGATACGAGTGGCTATGAGAAATCAGGATTACGACTTGCCTGATCGGATTGACAAGACCTCGTAGCAGTGTGATTACCCGCCGGATCGGGAGTCGTACCTGCCGGATCTCGAATGGTCAATTGACTCGCACAGGAAATTCTCTAAGTCCCAGTTTTTCATGATGATTTCCCCCATCTCCTCTGATCTCTCTCTTTCTTGTGCTCAACTCTACCATCACATAAGAAGATGAAGTTAAGTCATCCCTCTCTATCTCTCCATGCCATAATTTTGAGTTAACACAGAGTACAGCATATACCAAGTACAGCATCATCCCAAGATCGACAGCCGCCTCCAAGTACTATCCAATCTCGCTTGATCATAGCCTGCCAGTGCATCTCCAAACTCGCTCAGTCACAGCCTTAGAGTGCATCTCTGAGTCCACTCGATCTCGGCCTCCAAGTGCATGTCCAAACTTGCTCGATCACGGCCTCCAAGTGCATGTCCAAACTCGCTCGATCACGGCCTCCAAGTGCATGTCCAAACTGGCTCAATCACGGCCTCCAAGTGCAGGTCCAAACTCACTCTCTCATGGCCTCCAAGTGCATCTCTGAGTTTGCTCCATCTCTGCCTCCAAGTGCATCTCTGAGTTCACTCCATCTTGGCCTCGAAGTGCATGTCCGAACTCGCTCAATCATGACCTCCCACTGCATCTCCAAGCTCGATCGATCACGGCCTCCAAGTGCATCTCTGAGTTTACTCCATCTCGGCTTCCAAGTGAATATCCAAAGTTGCTTGATCACGGCCTGTCAGTGCATCTCCAAACTGTATCGATCACGGCCTCCAACTGCATCGCTCAGTTCACTCGATCTCGACCTCCAAGTGTATCTCCAAACTAGCTCGATCACGGCCTCCTAGTAAATCGTTAAGGAGCGATGGTGGGTGTACGGAGATACAGGGGAAAAGGAGGTAGAATGAGCAACGTGGAGTATATATTCGGGAGACTCCGGGGTAGACAGACAGCATCTCATTTTCATCTGATCTTGTCATACAACGAAAATACACACTCAATCTTTCCTAACTTTTGGTCTCACTAGCTCTTTCCGAGATGTCGTGGATCCATGCAATTGCGTGGATCCTCAAAGCAGGGTAGTATCATATCTTCTCACCTTCTTCCTACGCTCCTGGTGCTTAATGTAGAAGTAACATGAGGAGAGATTTTTGCAGCGTCACCCATTGCAATCCCGATGCAAGCGCGTACCCAATGAACCCATTCCGACATATGGTCACAGTTGGACCCAAAGTCAGAGTGTTTGTTTAACATAGGAGACCGACAGAGCACGAAGAAACGGCAAAACAGCCATCGGAGGGCAATATGACACATGACGCGTGGTATTGATGCTGCTCGCGCAGTAATCCGCCACTGGGGTGTCTCTGATGGCTCTGACAGAGCGCGTCCACTCTGACGCAGCCATTCAGCCCGGATGGAAATGTTTTTTGCTGATGTGGTATTTTTGTGTATGAAAGGGGCCAATAATACAGTTATGCGCACCGAGATCCAAGCAATGCCTTCATTACGCAATATGCAAAATCTAAAACTATTGATGCTCTGTTGACGCTCATTTTCACGATGCCGCAGGGAGCATGTCGCTGTTGTTTTTGTCAGCACAGGATGCCAATATGTCATAACTGGATGTCTACAACCAATCGGAACATAAATTACCCGAGATGCAAAGCTAGAAACTGTTGACGCTCCGTTAATGCTTATTTTAAGAATAAGGCAGTCACCTTGTTGCTAGTTTGTTCGGCAATAAAGCTGCCAAGAAGTCCATTATCAATAACAGCGACCAAGTCACTAGTGAATTACCGTACTTACAAGACCATAAATCGTCGACGCGCCATTGACACTCATTGTAATGTATTGTCCATTCAACATTTGCTGCTGTCGATAATTGTTTTCAGCATGATTTGACTTTATTGCTTGTCTTTCTGCCTGATTGAGACGCAGCCCTGTGGCAAAGCCAAGCGGTGTAATCATTTTGCACTGTTCGCTCTCACACAACTAAGAATGTTGTATCACACCAAAAGATTCAGTGTGCCTGCTATATATCTATTTATGAAGCGATATTCAGAAGGTACTTCTTACCATTTGCCCATAATATTTCTCTAACTGAAACTCTCAGTCAAGCTACATAAGGAAGCTGCTGAACAATTGACGCATTCTGTTCTACTTTTTTTTCACTCCATGATTTCTGCTCATTTCTACTGCATTGACTGTCACCAATGCCTTTTGAGCTTGTCTCATTGACTTCCATGTTGGCCGAACCAATCCGGGAACATGTGCTGCGGCACTAACATCCTGCGGCTCTGGGCATTCTCGATTCTTGATGCCCCAGTTTTGCTCTACATCGGATTCATCGTCCGCTGCACAATCCTCTTCGCTGTCATTTGGATTGTTCAAGTCGCCATTCCAGTTTGGTAAATATTTGGTGTCAGAAATGCTTTCAGGTACGCTATCCTCGTCGCTTTCGACTGTATGACAGTTGATTATCCGGATTCGACGGACATTCAAGCTTTGAGTTTGCCCTCCAGGGAGGTGGTTTGCAGACAAAGCTGGTGGCAAAGGTGATCTTTCTGACAATTTGAACACAGCCGCACCATCATATTGAAAGAGTGACCAGGAGGCTTTCACGATCTCTTCCGTGTTGGAAATGAATCCAACGGCATTCATCTGTTTGTTTCCAGCACACGCCACCTTCTCTGTGCTACGTAGGTTCTGGCTGCCCTACTACATCTCCAAAAGGTTGTGGACTTTGGCCATTTGGTGCAATTTCTGTTCCTTCACCTCTTTCTTCATGTCCAAGTCGTTTTTAGTATTCGTCGTTTCCGATACTCGGTTATCATCCGCCAATATCACGTTATTGGCTCGAGACAACTGCCTTACCATGACTTTTTCGCGAAGGGTCTCACCTGATGTTTTTGACTGCCTCTAGCCAATAACATCTCCCCCAAAAGATAAACTGGCCTCCACTCTGACACCATGTGGTATGACGAAGAATATGTCGTGTGCCACATTGGAGAGATTGGCATACTTTGAGTGAGATTCATTCTGTTGGCACCACCAGTCGGTTATGTCCAGAATTGAAAATGTACAACTAATCTCCATTTGGTCGGAGTGGTAATCATTGAGATTTGGATTAAATTGCCCCCAGTTTATTGGAGCTTCAGGCGGGGAATTCAAATAGAGCCTGGCGGTGGTGAACAAGAATGTCGCGCAATCGCTTCGTCCAGGTGTTGTGTTGGCCACATCGTTAGGCATTAAGTATTCCTCATCATCGCTGGACAAATCATATGGATCACAGGATGATTGACAGGAAACAATAGCCATTGCAGAGGGGACGAGAATGCTGCTCGGTAAGCTTTCGAGGTTATTGACCGGCACACGTCAATGTTACGCACAGTATATATTCTCCACGTAGTGCAGAAAGGCCTCTTGGTATTGGGTATTATAGGATGTCTCGTCTTCAGGATTAAGATCCATTCCCTTGTCCCACTTTCTATACGATCTCAACTTCCAGAAGAGATTGAGGATATGTGCAGAAATGAGCAGCATGCCCATCGTTGGAGTCACTTCAGCGTAGTATTTGGACAGCTTCAGTCGAGCTAACTGCACAGCGAAGAACTAGTCTTCCTTCCATGGAGTCTTCTCTTTGGCCAAAGCTCGCATCACGCCATCCATGTGTTCGAACATGTCATTGTATTCTGTGACGATGTGATGCAATGTCACTGTATGTCTCTTCGACATCCCCAGGGTACAAATTTAAATGGCCGCAATACTTCCATCACATACTTCACAATGGTCCATTCATCTTGAATTGTGAACAGTGGCCGGTAATCATTCGGTTTTAGATTTTGGAGGCACTCGTGTGTGAATTCCCGTAATTGGTAGGCACGCTCTAGCAACTCCAGTGTTGAGTTCCAACTTATCTTCACATCCATAATTGGAAGTACTGCAATGCGGACTTCGGCTTTTTGACAGTCAATGAACTCTTTTCAGCAACCTGGTGTCAGCGTAATCATTACCGCAAGCATTCTTCGCTATATGCAGGTCAGTTTCAGGACTTTCAAAATATCATCAAATACGTACTTTCTCAATTATCTTTGCTAAACCTGATTTCATGGCTGACACCTTATTGATTCTAACATTGTCACCTTTTCGAAGTCTTTGACTCTTCCCGATGTCTATGCTTTCATTGTCTCCAAATTGCTGATTGCGCTCATGGGCTTCCCAACATTTGGTGCGGCCTTTTACATCGAGACTGCTTATGAATGCACTTCAAGCCAGCTGTATGACGTGCGCCATGCCTGGTATGTGGTTCCTCAATGCAGGCCACTCGATTCCCGAGGCCTCAAGTGTCGATTGCAGCTCACATGGTATCGAGTAATTCGATGAAGCATTATCAGCCGTAATACCTAGGAAACGGCCATAGGTAAGCTTAAAATGATCAAGCATATTCTTCAAATGTTCAGCCAGCCTTGCTCCAGTATGTTGGCCCTTGACCTGTAGTTATTAATTAGCGTTCCAAAGGGGAAAAGAATTGGTGTTCCACCTCATCGAAAGCGTGTTAAACTTTATGCAATACCCATTTTCGATCAATATATGAAGAAATGACTGATGTTATGGCTAGTTTGTTCGTTGATGTCCATCCGTCCACGGCTTAACTAACTTGATTTCGTGATGGCAACTCCTTCTTAATTGCATCAACGGTTGGTGCATATTCCCTCTGGCAAATGTTGCCAAAGGTGGTAGCGGATGGCAGAACTTGGTAATCACTTAATGCTTTATATCACCGTGGTAGCTCCAGATTTGATATAGTGTTCCATCGTATATGAGGCAAAATATATCCTAACCTGAGATAGCGATTCCATGTGTCGTGGTGAAATTAGGAAGTTTCAAAGTCCTTAGCTGCCAGTTTGGAACATTTTGTCTGCCATTTTGGTCAATATGGAATGAACTGGATGGCAAATATGATTTGACTCTGGGAACTTACTATTGTAATTGCTCAACTTCCTTGCCTCTTGAGGATGGCCAACGTTGTTTCATCGACTGTCAAACTGGTCGATTCAGTAATCTTTGACTCTGTTAATTCGCTTCACTTTGCGATGTGAGCTTTTGCCCGCAAATGTTTCCCCATTGAGCAGGTCCCATGTTTCGATGGATGGCGAAGAACTTGATGACAAACAATACATACTATACCAGGGCTGCTGGTCTCCTCCATTCCACACTGTAAATAGAATCGCCACGAAGGCACATGTCTAGAATCATTCCAAGCAATTGGCCACTTCGAGCTTACATTCATGGAAGCTCACCAATCATGAAATATGATTTGTACAGTAAGGTCACTCAAATCACGAAGAAGAACAAGTTCGTTTTTGGAAGAGATTATAACCTTGAACAAAGAGGTGTTCAAAGATTTTGAATCCAACATGGCAGTAAGAATTAGAAAGCTGGGTAATTTATCTCAAAAGACTGCCGAAAGTAGCGTTACAGTACAGTAGACAGCGGGTTCTTCAATATTTACTCTACAGCTACAAGCAAAAAAATTAGATCAGTAAGACATTGCATGCATATTTGTGAAGTTGGATACAAGGACAGATTGCAAAGACTGACCATGCAAAACTCGATTTAGGAACAGCACAATGCGGTTCATTGCTGTGTAGCATTCTGAACCTCCACAAACATTGTTAATGCTCTGTAGACATTCAATTGTAGGAGGCAGATGTGATATTGTCACAAGCATTTCAGCCAATAAAGGTTGCCGATAGGTTCATTGTGGGTTATCTGCGTTCTACTGCCATTAGATTACCCAAGATGCAAGATCAATCATTGTTGACGCTCCGTTGACGCTCTGTAGACGCTCATGTTGGGACCCGGGTACAATCTTTGCGCAAGTATTTTTGCCTAGTAAGGCGGCTGATAGTTCAATTATGAATCGATAATGTTGCACAGCCCCTTGATTTTCCAAGATGCAAGGCCTTATATTGTTGACGCTTCATTGACACTTATTTTTAAAGCATAGTGACGATGTCGTGAAAAGCAGTTTTGCCTAAAAAAGCGGCCGATAGTTTGATTACGGTTAAATGTCGCTGTCCAGCCCTTGCATTTTCCAGTATGCAAGGCCAAAAGTCGTTAACAATCCATTGACGCTCATTTTGAGGACATAGTATGGATGTCATTGCAACTCCTTTCACCTAGAAAGGTGGCTGATAGTTCCATTATGGCTTAATGTCGCCACACAGCTCTTGAATTTCCAAGATTCAAGGCCAAAAGTGGTTGACGCTCCATTGACAGTAATTTTTAGGACATAGTAGAGGTGTTGTTGCAACTACTTTAGCCTAGAAAGGCAGCCAATAATTTGATTATGGCTGAATGTCACCCCACAGCCCTTGCATTTTCCAAGATTCAAGGCCAAAAATTGTTGACACTCCGTTGACGCTCATTTTTAGAACATAGTAGCCATGTTGCCACAATAATTTTCGCCTAGAAAGACTGCCGATAGTATGATTATGGCTTAATGTGACCGCTCAACCATTGGATATTCCAAGATTCACGGCCAAAAGGTGTTGACACTCAGTTCACGCTCATTGTTAAAACATAGTAGCCATGTTGTCGCAGCCGTTTTGGCCTAGAAAAGCAGCCGATAGTACGATTATGGTTAAATGTCGCTGCGCAGACCTTGGATTTTCGTTGATGCAAGGCTAAAAGTCGTTGACGATCCGTTAATACAAGACTTTACGACATAGTAGCCATGTTGTCGTGACAAATTTTGCCTGGAAAGGTGGCCAAAAGTTCGATTATGGATTGATGTTGCTGCCCAGCCGTCACATTTTCTATGATACAAGGCAAAAAGTTGTTAATTCTTATTTGTATGATATAGTAGTGACGTTGCGGTAACTATGTTTCCCTAGAAAAGCGGCCGATAGTTCGATTATAAGTAAATGTCACCACGCAGCTACCTTGATTTTCCATGATACAATGCCAAAAATCATTGCCACCCTGTTGAAGTTTCATTAACGCTTAATTTTACAATATGGCAACTAGCGTGTTATTTGCCTTTTCCGATATAATGCTAACAAATACATTTACTTCGAAAAGATGTGATAATGCTGCACTTTGATTGCGCAATGTGTAAGACTAACAATCGTTCACAGTCTGTTGATGCTCACCTTAATCACATCATAAGAGCCTTGGAACACTCAATGATTGTATGCAACCAATCGTATACACATTATTGACATCCAATCTTGCAGTTGTATGTATTATTGTTTCCATCCAGGAGTTTTGTTACCTCTCAATTTCTCATCAACTGCTATCCACGCAATCTGAGTGAGACATGACGTGGCCCTATCACATTTCTGTACTTTCGGCCGGCAATGTGCGGCATGTAGATCATTTCACTAGTTTTTTGTAATTATAGCTCAACTTCCTCACCTTTTCTTATCCAGCTCCTTCCCCTCGATTTCAATGATGTACCATTAGCAATTTCAAATATCTCAACCATGTGCATGAGGCCTGTGTGGACAGTCATGGAGTGGGATACATGCATGAATGTGACATGACGGTCATCGTTGAGACAGATTCATCTCAAGCACTAACCACGTTTTCTATGACATGTATGACATCACTCACTTAAATTTTGTTTGTATATTTCGTCACTAATATAGCTTTTGCTTTGTCGCTTAACAGTCACCTGCAGATAGAAATTGAATGTTTTGGCCATTTTTCCGTGTGATTTGGATTCAAGAACTTTCACATGGTGCATTCGACCATTGTACATGCACAGACGAATTATCATGTCTCACAATATGGTCACTGAAATCAAGATAAAGCTGAGACATAGCGTCTCTGGTAAACAAATTACTTTTCACAAAGATATGACGTCAAAAATTACAGTTTGTATATCTCTTCTTCTGCATACGCAGGGGCTGTCACCATGTCTTCGTCCGAATCCAAAATATATATCGTGATCAGCTGGAGGCTCTATGCAGGGGTACAAGGATACTGGTTCATCAGGCTTCGCTTTCAGCAAAGGTGATGTATCGTGCTCTGCGGCGGGCTCAAGACCGGATATGCTTCTCTTCAACTGCAGCTTCATAGACTCTGGCCTAATATTACTACTTCCTGGTCGAGAGGTCCATTGCGGCATTTGCGATATTCTTGGGACAATCTCAAGACACTCCATAAGCTCTCCAAATGTTGTCGGTGCAGGTGCCATAACATCACCATCCGTTTACGATTGAAGGAGGGCCGGAATCATCAATTTGAATGTGCCAGACTTCTTATCTCATTCAGGGAAGTAGTCGGCTGTATCCTCCCATCCCGGTTGTGTCAATTCGGCAAGCTTCATCCGCTTCTGTCATAACCTCTCCATGCACTGCTGTACTGTTTTAGTGATTGTGCCCATCACCCAGCCAGGGTTGTCATCTTCGCTCAGCTTGCCCTGCGCTGTCTCTTCATCATCCTCATCTTCCCCATCCTCCCAATCGTCGGAACTTGCAAGATCACTCAGTCTGACTCTGATTGCAACCATCAACTCCTCAAAAGTCTTTTCTAGCTCTCTGTTTGTCAATCCTGTGATTTCAGCATGCTTCACATCTTCCTGCTCTTGCTGAACCGCTGCCTCTGCATGTTCAACACACTTTCTTGCCCCACTGGTTTCTCTCTCAACATAATCCTCTATCGAGTTCTCTTTCTCTTCATTGCATAAGAAGTGTGTTTCTCATCATTTCTCCGATGCAAGCTTCTTTGTGGATTATAAGCTGCACAATACCCCAAGGGCTCTGACTCTTTCTGCTTCCAACCGGCTCTTGCCTGCATTCGCTTGATGATGTCGTTGAGTAGACCGCTTTGTCGATTAGCTGTATCTGCTTGCCGGAATTGGTGAAATGTTCTCTGTCGGAGCATTGACCATTGTAATTTGGGTTGACTTTGTTGTTGGGCGTGATATTGGATGTTGCAAGATATGGACAATATGGAGGCAAGCTGCGTCTTTTATGTCAAGGTTACTATGTTTACTTATCTAGAACAAAGCAAAATCTTCCTTTTGACTATCAATAAAACAGGAATAGTTAGGCTAACCGTACAACATGACTTGATTGTTAGTGTCATTTTCATGTATTATCCTGCAAATTCTTTGAGACAAACATAAGCCAACGACCTTTCCCTCGAACAATGGCCTATTTATAGCTGACAATCATGCGATTTGGGTTGTCATTAGTGTTAGCAACGGTTTTGGACCGTCACATTGGGTCCGGGTCCCGGTCCAAACAGAACCATTGCCAAATTGGTGGTCCGGGTCGTCAATAAACCCGAACTGTCCACTCGGGTACAGGTCCATGGTAAACTCCCAACCCGTCTGAATTGGGCGGGTTGTCAGCGGATAGCCCAGCGGATCCATCTATAGATTCATATCAGGCTCTTCTATTTGCAGTGTGTTAATAGTATCTTATCAAAATCGCATTTTCAGTAACAATTAATATACTTTTGCTTGTTGAGCAGTGTGCAATATCGATTAATTTGTTATCTGTGTTTCACCTTCGATATATGGCATTTTTGCCTAGCAAGGCGGTCAATAATACCGTTATGCATGCGAAAACCCGCGCGATGTGTCGATTACAAAATATGCAAGTCCTAAAACCGTTGAAGCTCCGTTGACGCTCATTTTCAGGATGCTGCAGGGAGCATTTCGCGGTTGTTTTTGCCATTAAAGGCTGCCAATATCGCATAAATGGATGTCTGCAACCAATCGGGACATAACTTACTCAAGATACAAAGCTCAAAATCGTTGACACTCAGTTGACGCTCATGCTAAGAATGGGGTGGTGACCATATTGCTATCTCTTTTGCCAATAGAAGCTGCCAATACGTCTGTTATGCATTACAACGACCAAGTCACTGGTAAATTACCGTACTTACAAGACGACAAATCGTTGACGCTCCGTTGAAGCTCATGCTAAGAATGGGGCGGTGACTGTGTTGCTATCACTTTTCCCAATAAAACCTGCCAATACGTCCGTTATGCATAAGAACGACCAAGTCACTGGTGAATTACTGTACTTACAAGACCACAAATTGTTGACGCTCCATTGACGCTCATGCTGAGAATGGGGCGGTGACCGTATTGCTATCTCTTTTGCCAATAAAAGCTGCCAATACGTCCGTTATGCATAACAACGACCAAGTCACTAGTGAATTACCGTACTTACAAGACCACAAATCGTTGACGCTCCGTTGATGCTCATTTTAATGTATTGTCCATTCAACATCTGCTGCCGGCCATAATTGTTTTCATCCTAATTTGACTGTACCGGTTGGCTTTCTGCTTGATTGAGACTTAACCCTGTGGCAAAGCCAAGCGGCGTTATTATCTTGCACTGTTCACTCTCACACGACTAAAAATGATGAATCATGCCAAAAGATTCATTGCGTCTGCTATACATCTATTTATGAACAGATATTCACAACCTACTTACCATTCACCCATAATGTATCTCTAACTGAAACTCTCGGTCAAGCTACATAAAGCTGGTGAACCATTGACGCATTCTGTCCTTCTTTTTCTTCTGTCCTTTATTTCTCCACGTTTCAGCTGCACTGACCGTCACTAAAACCTTTTCAGCCTGTCTCTTTGACTTCCGTGTCGGCCGAACCAATCCAGGCACATTTGGCGCGGCGCTCACATCCTGCTGCTCTGGGCATTCCCGATCCTCGATGCAATTGTTGTGCTCTATATCGGAGTCATCGTCTGCAGCGCAATCCTCTTCGCTGTCATTTGGAGTATCCAAGTCGCCATTCCAGTTTAGCCAATTGTCAGTGTCCGAAAAGCTTTCAGGTGCGCTATCCTCGTCACTTTCGACTGGATGACACTTGATTCTCCGAATTCGGCGGTCATTCAAGATTTGACTTCATCCTCCAGGGAGGTCCTTTGCAGACACAGCTGGTGGCAAAGGTGATTGTGCTGACAATTTGAATGCAGCCGCACCATCACGTTGGAAGAGTGACCAGGATGCTTTGAAGATCTCTTCTGTGTCTAAAATGAATCCTACAGCGGTCATCTGCTTGTTTTGAGCGCGAGATTCCATCTGAGTAGCACGTAGGTTTTGGCTGCCCTGCAAAATCTCCAAAAAGTCGTGAACCTTGGCCATTCTGTGCAATTTCCTTTCCTCCGCCTCTTTCTTCATTTCCGAGTCGTTTTGTGTGTTCGTGGTATCCAATTCGGGGTCATTGCCTGCCAAAATCCTGTTATTCGCTCGAGCAAAGTGCCTTACAACGACTTTTTGGTGAAGGGTTTCGCCTGTGGTTTTTGACTGCCTCCAGCCGATAACATCTCGGCCAAGGGAAAAACTGGCCTCCACTCCGACACCATGTTATATGATAGATAGTATGTCATGCGCCACATTGGAGAGATCAGCGTACTTTGAGTGCGTTTCCTCCTGTTGTCGCCACCAGTCAGTTATATCCAGTATCGAAAATGTACTACTAATCTCCATTGGGTCGGAGTGGTAATCATTGAGATTTGGATTGATCTGCCCCCAGTTGTTTGGGGCTTCAGAAGGCGAATTCAAACAGAGCCTGACGGCGGTCAATAAGTGGGCTGCGCGATCACTTCGTCCGGGTGTCGTCTCAGCCACATTGTTTGGTGTTAAGCATTCCTCATCATCGCTGGACAAATCATATGGATCAAAGGATGATTGATATTACCCAGAAGCCGTTGCCGAGGGGACGAGATTGTTGCTCGGTACCGTTTCGAGTTTATTGACCGGCACACATCGATGTTTGGCGCAGTATTCATTCTCCACATACTTCAGAAAGGCCTCTTGGTTTAGTGTAGTGTAGGATGTCTTGTCATCAGGATTAATATCCATTCCCTTGTCCCACTTTCTAAACGATCGCAGCTTCCTGAAATGATCAAGGATGCGCGCGGAAATCAGAAGCATGCCCGTTGTTGGAGTCACTTCGGCGTAGTATTTGGAGAGCTTCTGTCGAGCTAACTTCACAGCGAAGAACAAGTCTTCCTTCCATGCAGTCTTCTTCTTGGCCAAAGCTCCCATCACGCCATCCATGTGATCGAACATGTCATTGTGCACTGTAATAAAATGATGCAATGTGACTGTATGCCTCTTTGACATCCAAAGGGTCCAATATTGAAATGGCCTCAATACTTCCATGACATACTTCACAATCGTCCCTTCATCCTGAGTTGTGAATAGTGGCCGATAGTCAGGGTATTTTGGGTTCTGAAGAGACTCCCGGGTGAATTCCCGTAAGCGGTGAGCACGCTCGAGCAACTCCAGAGTAGATTTCCAATGTGTTTTCATATCCATCATCGGAAGTACTGCAATGCGGAGTTTGGGTTTTTGTCAGTCAATGAACTCATTTCGGCGACCAGGTGTTAGCGTAATTAATACAGCAAGCATTCTCTCCTTTATGAAGGTCAGCTTCAGGACTTTCAAAATATCATGTAATACGCACTTTCTCAATTATCTTTGCTATATCTGGTCTCATGGCCGACACCTTGTTGATTCTAGCATTGCCCTCTTTTCGAAGTCTTTGACTCTTTCCAATGTCTATGCTTTCATTCTCGCCAAATTGCTGATCGCGCTCATGGGCTTCCCAAGATGTGGTACGGCCTTTACACCGAGACTGTTCATGAATGCACCTAAAGCCATCTGTATGCCATGCGCCATGCACAGTATATGGTTCCTCAATGCAGGCCACTTGATTCCAGAGGCTGCAAGTGTTGATTGCAGCTCGCGTGTCATCGAGTAGTTTGAGGATGCATTATCAGTCATAATACCAAGCAAACGGCCATCGGTAAGCTCAAAACGATCAAGCATGTCCTTCTAATGTACGGCTAGCCTTGCTCCAGTATGTTGGCCCTTGACCTATCATCCTTAATTAGCTTTCGAAATGTGAACAGAACAGGCGATGAACCTCATCGAAAGCGAGTTGAACTTCACGCAATGCCCAATTACGATCCATATAGTAAGTAATAACTGACGTTATGGCTAGTTTGTTCGTTGATATCCATCCGTCCAAAGCTAAACTAACTTTATTTCGTATTGGCAATTGCTTCTTAATTGCATCCACAGTCAGTGTATATTCCCTCCGGCAAATGATACTAATGGTCGTAGCGGACGGTAGAACTAGGTCATCGCGTAATGCTTTATATAACCGTCGTAGCACAAGAATTGATATAGCGTTCCATGTAATATGTGCCGAAAGAAATCCTAACATGAGGAACCGATGCGACGTGTCTTGTTGAAATTCGGAAGTTTCAAAGTTCTCATCTGGCAGTTTCGACCGTTTTGTCTGTCATTTCGGTCAATATGGATCAAACTGGATATCAAACATGGTTTTCCTCTGCAAACTTACTATTCTGATTCCACGACTTCCTTGCCTCTTCAGGATGACCAAAGCTGTTTCAACCACCGTCGAACTAGTCAATCCTGTGACCTCTGACTCTGATAATTCGTTTAACTTTGCGATGTGAGCTTTTGCCAGTAAGTGTTTCCCCATTGAGCTGGTCCGATGTTCTGATGGATGACGAAAAACTTGATGACAAACGATACATATGATGCCAGGGCTGCCGGTCTCCTCAATTCCACAGTGCAAATAGAATTGCCACGAAGGCGCATGTCTAGAATTCTTCCAAGCAATAGGTCGCTTCGAGCCTACATTCATTGAAGCCCACCAAGCATCAAAGATGATTTGTAAAGTAAGGTAGCTTAAATCACAAATAAAGACACATTCATTTTTGGAAGGGATCATAACCTCTATCAATGAGGTGTTCAAACATTGTGAATCCGACATGGCGGTAGAGATTAGAAAGCTGGGTAATCCGACTCGAGAGACTGCCGGAAATAACGATACAGCAAAGTAGATTGCGGGTTCCTAAATATTGAGTCTACCGCTACAAGGAAAATAATCAGATCAGTCAGACCTTGTGCATATTTGTGAAGTTGTATACAAGGACAGATTGCAACGACTGACCGCATAAACCTCCATTTAAGAACAGCATACTGCAGTTTATTGCTGTGTAGCGTTCAGAGCCTTGACACACCATGGGCGCACAATTGTAGGAGGCGGACTCGATATCAACTGTTGGATTTTTGCCAATAAAGGTTGCCGATAGGTTCATTGTGGTTTATCGGCGTTCCATTCCGGTTATATTATCCAAGATGCCAGCGCAACAATCGTTGATGCTCCATTGACGCTCACTTTGGGTCATGGTTACATTCTTGTCGGAAGCATATTTGCCTAGAAAGGCGCCTGGTAGTACGATTATAGATCATTGTAGATGCATAGCCTCATGATTTTCCAAGATGGAAGGCCTCGAATCGTTGACGCTCCATTGACACTCATTTTCAGGGGATAGTGACGATGTCGTCAATAGCATTTTTGGATAAAAAGACGGCCGATAGTTCGATAATGTGTTGATATCGCCGCACTGCCCTCGGATTGTCTGGGATGCATGGCCAAAAGTCGTTCACGCTCCATTGACGCTGATTTGTAGGACATAGTAGTGATGTAGTTGCAACCGTTTTTGCCTAGAAAGGCAGCCGATAATGTGATTATGGCTTCATGCCGCTGCACAGCCCTAGGATTATCCATGATACAAGGCCAAAAGTCGTTGACGCTCCGTTGACGCACATTTTTAGGGCATAGTGACGATGTCGTCAATAGCATTTTTGCCAAGAAAGACGGCTGATATTTCGATTGTGTCTTGCTATCGCCACACTGCCCTCGGATTGTCCGAGATGCAAGGCAAAAAGTCGTTGACGCTCCGTTGACGCTCATTTTTATGACATAGTAGCGATGTAGTCGCAACCGTTTTTGCCTCGAAAGGCAGCCGATAATGTTATTATGGCTTCATTCCGCAGCACAGTCCTAGGATTATCCATGATACAAGGCAAAAAGTCGTTGACGCTCTGTTGATGGTCATTTCTAGGACATAGTAGCGATGTTGTTGCAAGAGATTTTGCCTCGAAAGGTGGCCGATAGCGCGATTATGCAGTAACGTCACAGCACACCCCATGCATTTTCCAAGATGCAAGGCAAAAAGTTGTTCACGCTCTGTGGACGCTCATTTTTAGGACATCGTAGAAATGTTGCCACCACCATTGTTCAATAGAAAGGCGGCTGATAGTTTGATTATGACTTACAGTTACCGCACAGCCTACTGGATTTTCCATGATGCAATGCCAAAAATCGTTGACGCTCCGTTGATGCTCATATTAATCACATCGAAACAGCCTTTGTACACTCAATAATTGTATGCAATGAATCAAATGCACATTTATAACATCCATTATTGTGTTTGTATGTATTATCTTTTGCATCCAGGAGTTTTGTTACCTCTCAATTTTTGATCAACTGCTATCTACGCGATCTGAGAGAGAAATGACGTGGCCCTATTACATTCCTGCTCTTTCAGCTGGCAATTGACGGCATGTAGATCATTTCACTAGTTTTTGGCAAATATAGCTCGACTTCCTCACCATTGCTTATCCAGCTCCTTCTCCTCGATTTCCATGATGTACCACAAGCAATTTCAAATATCTCAACCATGTGCACCAGGTCTGTGCGGAGAGTTATGCAGTTGGATACATGGATGAATACGGCATGATGGTTGTCGTTCAGATCGATTCGTCATGCGCAGTGACTGCTCTTCCTAAGACACGTATGACATCACTCACTTAAATTTTGTTAGCACATTTCGTCACGAATATTGCTTTTGCTTCATCACTTAACAGTCACATGCGGAGTAAAATCGAACGTGATGGCCATCTTACAGTCCGATTTGGATTGTAGAACTTTCACATAGTGCGTTCGACCCTTGCACATGCACAGACGAATTATCATGTCTCACAATTTTGTCACTGAAATCAAGCAAAAGCAGACAGGTAGCAAAATTGGTAAACAACTTACTTTTCACAGAGATCAGACGTCAAAAATTACAGTGTGCACCTCTATTCTTCCGCAGATGCAGGAGCCGTCACCATCTCTTCGTCAGAATCCGATATCCATATGGTAATTAGCTGGAGGCTATATGCAGGGGTAAAGGCTTACTGGTTCAACTGGCTTCGCTTTCAGCAACATTGACGAATCGGGCTCCGAAGCTGGCACACCACTAGGTATGCTCGATTTAGACTGTGGCTTCACCGAACTTAGCCTAATATGACTACTTCCTGGTCGAAAAGGCCCTTGCGGCCTTTGCGATATTCCGGGGACAATGTCAAGATTCTCCATCAGCTCTCCAAATGTTGCTGGTGGAGGTGCCGGAGCGTCATCATTTGGTTGCGGCTGAACCACGGCCTGAACCCTCAATTCAGTGGTGCCGTACTTCTCATCTCGTTAACAGAAGTAGTCGGCTGCATCCTCCCATCCCGATTCAGTCAATTCGTCGAGCTTTTTCTGCTTCTGCCGAAACCTCTCCGTGCGCTACTGGACTGTTTTGGTGATTGTGCCCATCACCCAGCCAGGTTCGTCATCTTCGCTCCAATTGCCCTGCTCAGTCTCTTCATCATCCTCATCTTCCCAATTCTCCCCATCGTCGGAACTTGCAAGATCACTCAGACTGTCTCCGATAGCCACCAGCATCTCCTCAAATGACTTTTCGGGCTCTCTGAACGTCAATCCCACTATTTCAGCATGCGTCATATCGTCCTGCTCTTGAAGAACCACTGCCTCTGCATCTTCAACTCGCTTTCTTGCCCCAGCGGTTTCTCTCTCCACATAATCCTCAATCCATTTCTCTTTCTATTCATTGCTTAAGAAGTGCGTTTCTACTCGCTTTTACGCTGCAAGCTTCTTTTTGGATCTGAAGCTGCGCAATGCCCCAAGCGCTCGGACTCTCTCTGCCTCCAAGCCACTCTTGCCTTCATTAGCTTGATGACGTCGTTGGGTTGACCGCTTTGTTGATTTGCTGTATCTGCCCGCCGGAAGTGGCGAAAATTTCTTTTTTAGATCATTGACCATTGTAGTTTTCGTGGACTTTGTTGTCGGGCGAGATGTTGGATGTTGCAAGTTATGGACAATATGGAGGTAAGCTGCGTCTTTTATGTCAAGGTTAGTATGTTTACTAATCTTGAACAAAGCAAAATCGCTCTCTTGACTGTCAATAAATCAGGAATAATGACGCTAACCGTACAACATGACATGATTGTTAGCGTCAGTTTCATGTAATATCCCGGGGATTATTTGAGACAAACATCAGCAGACGTCCTTTCGCTCGAACTACATCCTATCAATATCCAGCAATTGGGCGATTTTGGCGGTCGTATACTGCATTTGATCCCTGTTATCAAACAGACAACTTCAGACCGACTGATTGCAAATTGCGGGGCGGTAGGAAACCCCTGCAACTTGCAGCCATACTCAGTAGGATTCATCTTGAGCATAACGATCATGTTGGCTGCTATATATTCCATTCTGACATGGAGCTAACTATTTAGTGCTCAGGGCTTCCCACTTCCTCTCGTTATCATCTTCCTCTCCTATTCCACACCAGCACATTATGGATACACAACCACCTCCGCCAGGTGAGAGCAGATCAAATACCGGCAGATTGGCAGGCGCTACATCAAATACGGAAATTCTCGGCACACAACAAGAGCCCAGACACAAGTTAGTTCACTGCGATGCTGCCAATGTAGCCACCAAACATATGACCCAGGATGCACATTTATAAATCGTCCGCAAGACTGGCAGCAGCAAAAACAAGAAGCAGCATGTAGTTCGATGTGAGTATATCCTTATCGAGGCAAATGGCAGTCAGTTGACTGTATAACCTACAGCGGGTGTCCGTAGAGATCTACATAGCAAATTCATCGCTGCCCGTAATGGGACACCCCCATGGTCGACAAGGGCATTTGTCCGCACAGTCCGCGAAATCGAACATCATGATGTTGTGAGCTCTGGGATTTTTGCAGATGTATTTCCTCATAAGCGTCCCCATGAGTGGACGAAACAGGCTTTAATCACCTTTGAGGAGGCTACAGAAGCGTATATGGTAGAGGTAACAGCCGAATTTCATTGTTAGAAGCATCAACTAATGTCTTGTAGGTTTTCAACATGTCTGCAACTATGGCAAGGCAAGGAGGTCGGATACTTCTGGAACAGTCCGACATGCGCCTGGCATTGAATATGGCCAAAATGGCCAAAGAAGGCTTTTCGCGCGCCGCAATAGAGGAAACGAAACATCTCCTCAAAAAACCATGCGCCAAGGTCGAAGAAGAGAACAAGCGGGGTATTGAGTTTCCTGGGAATGAAAAGGTGAGGGCTGCGATACAAAGACACCCGGCAATGCTTCGTCATACCCAAACGTCCGGCTGCCTTCCTTGACAATATGGCACCGCAAGAATCCGCAGATACGATGGAGACGCAAAGGAACAGGTGCACCTCCCCCTGCCCAACGCACAGTGCGGACTCCACAGCCGACTCCACCTCTGCCCGGCACGCCACCCGCCCCAACCGGTAACACTTCCAGAGCTCAACCATCTGAAATAGTCAATTTCCCGGCCGGATATACATATTCGCACACAGCTCTATGCGGTGCGGAATTTTTCGATGATGATGAGGATACCGAGCACCATACCGATTTTGATCCAGATATGCTGACTGATGATGGTTAGTACACTATCTGTTTTCTGGTAATGCGGCTAACATTCATTTTGAAGACAAAAGCAGTGGATTGAGCAATCCTGCAACTGATGACGAGCATTGACTGCAAGACACGGGATTTTGGAGATTATTATTATATATATCTATGTATTATTAAAGAACAACGTAGTGATCAAGAAGAAAGTAAATGAAAACGCCAGAAAGGCAGCCAAAACAAAGTGAATGATGGACTGTGCCAAAATAAGTGATTGCATGTTGTGGATACAGCCATGGCAAAATGAGCGTCAACGGAGCGTCAACGATTTTTGGTCATGCATTCTGGGAAATCACACCTCCGCTAGGTTGTAGTCAGTCACAAAGGAGTTCTTGGCCACCTTTATAGGCAAAACAGATAGTAATACCCTCTCTGCCCCATCATGAAAATGAATGTCAACAGAGCGTCAACAGAGCGTCAACGATTTATTGCCATGCGTCCAGGGCAATCACACCTCCGATAGATTGTAGTTAGTCACAATGGAATGTTTGGCCGCCTTTATAGGCAAAACAGACAGCAATACCCTCCCTGCCCCATCATGAAAATGAGCATCAACGGAGCATCAACGATTTTTGATCATGTGTCCTGGGAAATCACACCTCCGATAGGTTGTAGTCAGTCATAAAGGAATTTTTGGCTGCCTTTATAGGCAAAACAGATAGCAATACCCTCCCTGCCCCATCATGAAAATGAGTGTCAACGGAGCGTCAACGATTTTTGGTCATACGTTCTGAGAAATGACACCTCCGATACGGTGTAGTCAGTCATAAAGGAATTTTTGGCTGCCTTTATAGACAAAACAGATTGCAATACCCTCCATGCCCCATCATGAAAATGAGTTTCAACGGAGCGTCAACAATTTTTGGTCATGTATCATGGGTAATCTGGGGGGCGACAGGTTGCACATTGTCATAAACTGATTATTAACTGCCTTTATAGGCAAAAGTGAAAGTGAAACGCTCCCTGCCCCATCTTCAAAATGAGCATAAACAGAGTGTCAACGATTGTTGGCCTTCCATCATGGTTAATCACAGTACGATGTGGTGGTTATTGTCTATAAATATTGTTTTGACTGTTATTATACTCTAAAAGGCTCAAGAATACTTAGTGGTAGCTCTGTAAATGTAATAAGTTGTTACTGTCCCGGAGGTTGTGGCTAGAATATCCCGTACATATCTGCCTATAGAGGCTGTCTTATCCTTCTGTATGGATGTTTGTGATCACGCACCACTCATATTACCGAAGATGCAAGACCAAATATCGTTGATGCTCTGTTGACGCTCATTTTCAGGATGTGGTTGGGCGCGTGAGTCTTCTTGTTTTGCACATCAAGGTGGCTAATACGTCGAAAATGAACTGTGACGTACCAATGTCATTATTTTCCGATTAACAGTAGCATATCTGAATGCGACCGTAAATGTGAAACCCGAAACGCAGAACCAGAGATTGGAACTGACGGGTCTACCTAAACCCGGCGAAACCCGCGGGTTGACGGGTACGGGTCCAGGTTTGGCCCGCCAAAAGTCTCTGGGTCGGGTTTTTGGACGGTTCTGGAACCGAACCGACCCGTTTTTGCGGTCCAAACCCTGACCGCTGGTGGGTTACCCGGACCCGTTGCTAACAATAGTTGTGATACAGCGCAATTCATCCTTCTGGACAAACAAACAACGACGGACCGACATATTGCACATTTCGGGGCTGTGGGAAACCCCTGCGGCTTGCAGCTATGTGCAGCAGGATTCATCTTGAGTATAACGCACATGTTCGCAGCTAATCATTCCATTCAGACATGTACCTAACTATATAATGCTTAGGACTTCCCACTTCTTTTTGTTATCATCTTCCTCTCCTATTCCACACCACCAAATCATGGATGGACAACCACCTCAGCCAGGTCCGAGCGGATCCAAATCAAGCCAATTGGCAGGCGCATCGTCAAATACATCACTGATTGGCACACAGCAAGAATGCAGACACCAGTGAGTCCACCGCAACACTGCGAATGCAGCCACCAAACATATGACCCAGGATGCACATTTAAAAATCGTCCGTAAGACTGGAAGTAGCATGAATAAGTAGCAGCATGCAGTTGGATGTGAGTGTATCCATACCGTGGTCAGCAGCCATCAATTGACAGTATACCATACAGTGGGTCTATGGCGAGAGCTACTTGACCATTTCATCACTGCCCGCAACGGAAAACTTCCATGGTCGACCAAGGCATTTGTCTGCACAGTCCACAAAATCAACGATCCTGATGTTCAAAGCTCTGGGATTTTCACAGACGAATTTCATGATAAGCATCCCCGAGAATGGACGAAACAGGCTTCAATCACCTTAGAGGAGGCTACAGAAGCATATATGGTTGAGGTAATAGCCGCATCTCATTGTTATAGGCAGCAACTAATTTCTTCTAGGTATTCAACATGTTTGCTACAATGACAAGGCAAGGAGGGCACATACAGCTGGAACAGTCCCACATGCGCCTGGCCTTGAACAGTGCCAAAATGGCCAAAGAGGGGTTTTCCCGCGCCGCAATACAGGAAACACAATACCTATTCATGAAACCTCGCACCAAGGTTTGAGAACAGAAGAAGCGGGGTATTGGGTTTCCTGGGCATCAAAAGGTGAAGGCTGCGATTGAGAGACACCCAGCTATGCTTTGTCAACACCACATTCCCAGATGCCTTCCTTGCCACAATGGCACCGCAAACAATCTGCAGACATGCTGTAGATGCAAAGGAACAGGTGCATCTCCGCCCAACCTATGCAGGCAGCAGACTCCAGAGCCGACGCCATCTCTGCTTAGAACACCACCCGCCGCAACCGGTAACACATCTGGAGTCTAAAGTCTAGAAATCGTCAATTTGCCGGCCTGATATGTGTATTCACATTCATCTCTTCCCTGCGCTCAATCATTCAACCTCATTTATCTTCCCAGGATAGCGAGCAGGATACAGATTTCGACCTAGATATGCTGCCTGATGAAGGGACATCTACTGGTTAGTACACTATCCGCTGTGTGGCAATGCAGCTAACATTCATTTTGACAACCAGAGCAGCCTATTGAGCAAACCTGGCAGTGATGACTAGCATTGATCGAATGGCACGGCATTTTGGTGATTATTATTATCCTGAATTCGCGGATACTGAAAAGTATATTTTAAAGAATATATTTATATGTATTATTACAGAACAATGTAGTAATCAAGAAGAAAGTAAATGTAAATATTAAAAAGGCTGCCAAATCAATGTGAATGATACACTACGCCAAATCAAATGATTCCATGGTGTGGATACACCTGTGGCAAAATGAGCGTCAACGGAGTGTCAATGATTCTTGGTCATGTATCATGGGTAATCTGGGGGGCGATAGGTTGCAAATAGTCATAAACGAAGTATTGGCTGCCTTTATAGGCAAAAGAGCAACTGAAATGCTCCCTGCCCCAGCATGAAAATGAGCGTCAACGGAGTGTTAACAATTGTTGGCCTTGCATTATGGTTCATGACAGGGCAATGTGGCCATTATGGTCTATGTACATGGTTTTGACTGTTTTGGTCCGCTACAAGGCTGACGAATACTTAGCGGTAGCTCTGAAGATGAAATGAGTTGTTAATGTCCCGGAGGATGTGGCGGGAATATCCTGTACATATTTGCCCAACAGGCTGCCAATACGTTGTTTATGGATACTTGTGATTAAACGCCACTCATATTACCAAAGATGCAGAACCCAAAATCATTGCCGCTCTGTTGGTGCTCTGTTGATGCTCTGTTGACACTCACTTTCTGGATGTGGTAGGGCGCGTGTGTCTAGTAGTTTTGATCATTGAGGCGGCCAATACATTCAAAATGGACTGTGACGTACCGATGTTAATATTTTATGATCAACATTAACATATGTGAATATGACCATAAATGTGAAACTCGAAACGCAGAACCGGAGATTGGAACCAACTGGTCTAGCCAAACCCAGCAAACCCCGCGTGTTGACAGGTAAGGGTCCGGGTTTGGTCTGCTAAGAGTCAGCGGGTTGGGTTTTTGGATGAATCTGGAACCAAAGCGACCCATTTTGCAGTCCAAACCTGGACCGCTGGCGAGTTTCCCGGACCCGTTGCTAACACTACTCTCATTCCATAATTCCCTTCTGATGTCATGCCTGGTCCGGCAGAAATTGCTTCATGGGCTGTCTGACTTCTGGCACTACAGTTTCACCACATCGTGATCAAGTGAACTCAGAGATGCACTCTGACGCCGTGGTCATCTGAGTACGGAGATGCACACAGAGGCCATAATCGAGCGAGTTTAGAGATGCAATTGCAGCCATGAATGAAGCAAGATTGGAGATAAATTTCGAGAGTGTGATCGGGCGACTTTTAAGATGTACTTGGAAGCCATGCTACAGTGAGTTTGGAGATGCACTTGGAGGCCATGATTGTGCGAACTTGGAGGCCATGATTGTGTCAATTCAGGGATTCACTTGGAGGCTGTGATCAAGCGAGTTTGAGGATGCACTTGGAGGGTATTATGATCGAGCGAGATTGGAGGACAACGTAGAGAGGGTCAATCAAGAGCCAGTAGTTTGGCAGGAAGAAATGACCGGAGCTGAGACTGTATTCATCGATTGACTCATGATTGTAGAAAGGTAGAGCATTTAGTGCAACATGATCTGCCGAGAGATAAGAGGATGACTGGGAGCAGGAGACAGTTGATGTTGGAATGATACAGTATACGGTGAATGCTGTACTTGGTGTATGCTGTACTCAGGGTATGCTGTAATCGGCATATGCTGATCATGATGTATGCTGTCCTCGGTGTATGCTGTACTTGATGTTAACACTTGAACATGGCATAGAGAGATAGAGAGTGATGGCATAACATCATGTTCTTAGGTGATGGTGGAGTTCAGGACGAGAAAGAGAGAGATAAAAAGATGTAGATCAAATCATTTTGCAAAAGGGGGACTTAGGAGAATTTCGTGTGTGACTCTATTTACCATCCCTGATACAGCAGGTACAAGTCCCGATCTGGCATGTAGTAACACCGATACGAGATCTTCCCAACACAATAAGGAAAGTGGTACCCCAGATTTCTCTCGTCCGCTTGTATCTGCCACATTTATCTCATCTTCATCCCCATCTCTCACTTTGTCATCCACAACTATATCATCGCAGAACACAAAGTTCAGTAATCTCTCTGTATCTCCCCATGCTATCATTATGAGTTAACACAGAGTCCAGCATACAGCAAGTACAGCATACACCAAGTACAGCATACACCAAGTACAGCATACACCAAGTACAGCATACACCAAGTACAGCATACACCAAGTACAGCATACACCAAGTACAGCATACACCAAGTACAGCAAACACCAAGTACAGCATACACCAAGTACAGCAAACACCAAGTACAGCATACACCAAGTACAGCATACACCAAGTACAGCAAACACCAAGTACAGCATACACCAAGTCCAGCATGTACTGAGTAAGGCATACACCGAGTACAGCATACACTGTGTATAGCATATACCTTGTACCCCATACACCGAGTATAGCATACACTGAGTATAGCATACACCAAGTACTGCATACACCAAATACAGCATATACCAAATACAGCATTCACACCAGATTGGTTGTCTTCCCACTAATCTCGTGTTTCCAAGTTGACACCTCAAAGTACCTTCAGCTCCCAGCGTGCCTCCCTACATGATCGACCGCCATAAGCCAGCTCTCCATGACAGATCAAAGGCAGAGTCACCTTCTTACATTCCCACGGTTGTGAGTTAACTAATTGATGAATCAGCTCTTACCAACAGGTATACCATCTATCGTCTGCATCCAGGAACTGGTCCAAACTCGCGCAATCACGGCCTCCAAGTGTATATCCAATGTCGCTCGATCACAGCGTCCAACTATGTATCCAGCCTCACTTGGTTACAGCCTGAAAGTTCGCACGATCATGACCGCCAAGTGCATCTCCAAACTCTTGCTCGATTACCGCCTCCAAGTTCATATCTCGCAACTCCACGCATCATGGTCTCCAATTGAATCTCCACACTTGCTGTATTATGGCCTCCACATTAGCATGATTATGGCCTTCAAGTGCATCTCCCAACTCGCTCCATCACAGGCTTCCGGTGCAACCCTGAGTCCACTCGAACATAGCCTCGACGTGTATCTTCGTCTTCGCTCCATCACAGCATCCAAGTTCGCTCAGTTATGGTCTCCAAGTGCATCTCCAAAGTTGCTTGATCACGTTCCCAGAGGGCATCTCCAAACTCGCTCAAACACGATCCCATAGTGCATTTCTACACTCTCTTGATCACTGCCTCCAAGTGTATCTCCAAATACACCCAATTATAGCCTCCAAGTGAATCTCCCACCTTGCTCGATCACAGCCTTTGAGTGTATCTCTGTGTTCACTCCATCGTCATTGTCAGGCACATCTCAAACTCCTTCCAAGCACCATCTGCAGCGAGTCCCGATATACCGTGTGTAGATGGGTAGCTATTCAGATACATAGATGAGAATACAAACTGAATACATGAGTTTTAAAAATCATAGAAGGATCAGTAGTAGCTATGATATGCAGGCACACACCAGCAGCATTCCCAAGGAAGATATTGTTTTCCACAGACTGCTCTACTGTGATTCAAAGAGGTCCCAGACATGTCAACAGCACTCCCAGGCTTGTCATTAGTGCTTCCAGGACTGTCATTGGTGCTGCCAAGCTTGTTGCTGGCTTTCCCAGGTACCCCCAGGGGCATCTAAAGTCCTTTCAAGTACTCTGAGGTGTTCCCAAACTTATCACAATCACTTCCTTGTAACATCTCTACTGCCAGACATCAGAGATCCCAGTTAGTCTGAAGGCCAGCCGGAATGCCCTCCTAGAGTCTGATGCTCTCCTGAAATTAATGTATCCAAGTTTACACCCCATATCCTGTCAGACGCTCCTGGAGGCTCCCAGTGACTAAGGTACATTTTGCTGATAGATCATCTTGGAGACTGGAATCAAGTGAGGACTGAAAGACACTGGGAGGCTATGAGTGAACTATGTTATACACACAATTGCACATCGAAATCAACCAAGATCTGAGATCTGCTCCAATGCCAAGATGATGATAACTCAGAAATGCTGTTGGAGGCTGGCTGACGATGTATATGAAAATACCCTCGGAGGTTATAATGGAGATACTTCGGTGGTGCACCTGAAGGTGACTGTCGTGTACATGAAGTGATGCAGTTCTAGGGAGTGATACAGTGAGTTTTCAGATATCCATGCAGACTGTTATCATGAGAACTATGCAATCCGTTGTTAGGCCCTAACAGAGTGTTAGAAGCATGGTGCTGCAAGACTGGAAGGGAGTGAGGTTGAAGATGCACTAGAACTCTGTAATTGAGGGAGTTTGGAGACATATACTTAGACAATACTAGTGTAGGGTTGGAAATATACCAGGAGGTGTTAGATCTGAAGGCGGTAGATCAGGAGGGAAGCACAGCATATTTCAATACTCACTTTCTAAGTTCCCTTGTACCTGTGCGAATGTAGAGCGTAGAGTACAACAAGATCTATCAATATATGAACCATGAGAAACTGGCTGGGAGGAGAAAAGAATACAATCTTGGGTTCATGCAATGCATTGTGCATGCAGGACTTGGTATATGATAAACTCGGTATATGACGTGATCGGTATCAACTCACCATTATGGCATGGAGTGATAAAGTTGAATAATATATCTTCACATCTTCAGGTGATAGTAGCATTGACAATATGCAAGAGAGAGATCTGAGGTGATGGGGGAAACTATCATAAAGATATGGGACGTACAGCGATTTTCTGCGCAATAATTTTTACAATTTGTGAACAGTCTCAGCTAATACCAAATTGCAGTAGTAAGAACAGAGATACAAGGTATGCCAAACCCAACCAAGTAAATCGTACCCCTGATTTCCCACTTCTGCTCATATTCTCCAAATCTTTCTCATCTTCATCACCCATATCTCTGTGCAGCTTACTACTGTACCAGCATTGCGGGATACCAAGTTAAAACATCCTTTCCAAAATCTGCAGATACTGATTATGAATTGTTACTGGGCACAAACATTTAACAAGTAAGTTATACCCTGACTACAGCATACAATGAGTATAACATAAACTATTTACAGCATACACCAAGTGCAGTATACAGTATGTATAGCATACACCGAGTACTATATTTATGGAGTACACCATACATCAATGTCAATATCCACCAATGTTTCAAAGTCTCACAGTTATATATTGAACTCTATATGTTTCATTCGCTTCCGGCATGCCATCTGATGAATTCACCGCACCCAGCCAGCTCTGCAAGAGCAACCGAAGATAAGTCAACTTGTTACATTCCAAAGTTTGGAAGATGAGTAATGTATGTATTGAGTCTTCACACACTTCGCACATCTCAATTGACCTCCTCCAGATTGACCTCCTCCATTGAATCTTCTGAATGAGTTAAACCATAGCTTCCGCATGCATCAACCAATTCGGTAGATCACCACCTCTGGATGCATCTCATTGTTTATGTGATCCCTGTTTCTGCATCCCAATCTGCATTTACCTGATTTTTGTCTCCAAGTGCATCTCCAACCTCAGTAAATCACAGTCTCAATGTACATCTCTAAGTTCACTTTATAATTGCATCCAAGTCCATGTTGGAACTTGCTCAATCTCAGCCTCCAAGTACATCTTTAAGTATACACAATTATTGCCTCCAAGTGCATCTCTGGGCCTACTTGATCCTGGCCTCCAGGTACATCACTGAAATTAGTTAATCTCAGTCTGGAAATACATCTCACTGTACACTCAATCATGGTCATGACCATTATGACTTGTTTCATTTCATCTCGAGTGGTAAGTGTATCCTATGACTCACTTCCACCATAGTCATCCAGTCCAGGTCTGCATTGACCCACTGGCCATCTCAAGCCACACTACCAGTCGCTGAAGCACCATCCGTGGCAAGTTCAGATATTTCTTCAGCAGATATATAACTATTATACTACATAATTCCATAGATGAGAAAGTACACTGTATGCGTGAGGTCCAATAATTGATTACTAATAAGTACTAATAATTATTTTCTGACACCCCTGTGGTACAATCAAAGAAGATCTTGCTTGTCTCTGACTATCATATCATAATTCAAGGTACCGTCGTAGTTGTTACCATACCTTCTATATCTTCACAGATTTCTCACCGACACTTCCAGTGTCACCTGATGGCCATCGCATCAGTGTAGTCACCTCTGGGATTCAATCACCCTGAGATACTAGTCCCACCACCCACAACCACCCCCCAAGACTTCCAGTCCCTAAAATACATTTCACTAATGTATATTGCAATTTAGATGTGAAATATAACAAATTCTTCTTTCTGTTTGCTTCATTGCCACTAACAATTGCAACATTAATTCCATCCATACATGAACTGCAGTCAGATTTACCACATATCTGTATTTCGGGAGACTCAGATATGAACAGAAAATACAGGTACGATATAATGTAATCAATTATATTGTATGTATAATGGAGAAATATTCAAATATTATTCATATAATGTATGTAATACCTAAACAATATAAAACGCTAAAAATGTATGCTTTAAGAATACAACATGAAGTTGAGGATACTTAAGCAGATCTAGATAGAGATATCGGCAGCGTTGAAAATTTACTATTTGAGGTGTCGCATTTTGTTCCATCTGGAATGTAACTTTATAACTTTACATAAGCTGAGAAGTATTTAAACTAACTGAAGTAGTATTAAAAACCACATTACAAAGCTTTAGAATGATTTAAATGTACAGAAAATTGTTTAAATATATTTGTGTAATTACCTAGAGTAACCAATGGATTTATATATAGCTTTCCACTGGTTGTACCATTTGCCAAAAAAGTTGTAGAAATAATTTCTATAATATCCATCAGCTGGATCAGTTATCACCTATCTTCTTGTAGTATGTTTCTCAACTACTTAGATTTATATGTACTGTGGACTGAACTGTAGAAACAATCTGTCAGGCTGTATTTTCATTACTGTAGTGCAGTATTGAGAATATTCATTCCAACATAAAGTTATAAGAGTTAAAGAGTATATATTTTATATTATTATACCAATTTGTTTAAATCATTGATTGAACTATTGGACAGTGCATTGGTGATTGACAAACTGCAGATTTTCAATGAAGAGTGACAGCAAGTGATCGAGTGATCATTTAGTATCCAACAATCACTTGGCGCTAATACATGAAAGAATATGAACGAGCGATTTAGCATATGCAGTCATATGGGTGCATATATTTTCATATAAACGAATGACTTCATACAAAGAACTGCACTTTTACTTACGCATACTCTTTGAGTAACATGTTCGGGTGACGCTGAACATAACACAAAACTTTTGACTTTTGTCCACTTTTGTCCACCATAGCCAAATGCGCGAACCGAACTTCGCAACATCTAACTATCCCAACTGTAATTAAGGGACCATCACTTCGCTCCACGTCCCAATTGTACCTGCCTCGTGGATTCTGTATCTGAGGGGGGATATCTACCAGATCATCGTCTATATTAGCGAGAAACAGCCTACCTATGAATGTATGACTATCAGGTTTCCTTCCAGTGTCGAGGTTGGCAAAGTTGTGTATTTTCGCGGTCAATTGTTGGCTGCCAAGTAGTTTTGTTGAAGATTGTCCGAGTTAAGGGGAGGGAGAAACAGGCACAGTATGCTAGATGATAATAAAGTGATAAGTTGCTACATTGAGCCTGTCAGGCCGCTCATACAGGTACTCCCCCCAATTCACTGCTCGCGTGTTCTATTGGAAACCATTTCAACACCAACCTTGGATCAATGGGGTCGCAACCATAACTTCTGCTGTTGAGGTAATATTTATGTATACTGGATTGACAAGAGTTCGGATATGGTTTGGAAGGTACGTGCCATTTCACAACCAGACTTGCTGAGCGAGCCCGCAATATATTCATTGAACGATGTCCTTATTTCCTTAAGACGCGCCAACCTGTGAGTCTCCATGATGCTGATCATGAAACATGGAAAGAACTCGATTAATGTTTACTTTGAAACCAGCAACACCCAACAGCGAAATTACCATTCAGATAAGTTTACTCCTTGTTCTCAAAGTCCTTGCCCTCAACCAGGTCAGGAATATCGTCGTCGTCAGACTCGTCTTTCTTGTCCTCGTCACCCTCCTTCTTTTGTAAGCTCTGGTAGCTTTCGGCAAGCTTTCGCAGGGAAGCAAGGGAGTCGGGACCGAGCTGGTTTAGAATTCCGGGGACGAGCTCAGTAAGCTCCTTGTCCTCACCGTTTCCGTAGATGGCAAAAGTGTTAGAAGGAACTGAAGCATGGACTGCGGGCAATGTCAATTGACAACCCCACGTCCGAGACTTGGAAAGTGGCTATAACCGCACCTTTAGGGGCAGCAAAGTGGATGACGTTTCCGTCCTCCTTGAACATGTTCACCTCCTCGATAGCCTGGATGGGCTGGACATTCAACTTCTTTAGAGCAGTCTGGAGCTTCTTGTCGTCCATTCCAGCGCTCTTGTGGACCTTCTTGACTTTTCTCCGTGGTGTACCCTTGCCACTAACATTACCCCGCCAATTAGTCTGCATTCATCAACCTAGATTTGACGGTTGAGAACATGCGCAGATGTCAATGGGTCCAGTATCATGCGATGAGGATGGTGGAAGGGAAATATACCCTACAACACACAAACAATCAATGTTAATAAAAGCACCACGCAAACTTATCGCACCACAACATCACAGTCTTAAACGCCCCCAACGGGAAGTCTCATCTTCTTTCCCTCGTATTACAGTTGGTAGAGAGATTCACTACATACCGATACGAACGGACGCCTGCATCTTTGCCAACTTTGCGTGATCCATGGTGAACGAAGATTTGCGTAACGGGAGGTGTCCTTGCAACGGTGATGTCGAGCCGAGTCTAGGGAAAAGAAAGTATCAACAGTTAGCAGGTGATTCCTTCGAATTATAGGCGGCGAAGCGGGGGCAGGGCAAAGGTCGAATTTTCGTTGATGACGGTGACAGACTGACGTACCTTGGCTAGAGATAGGGGGGGGTGAATTCGTCTATTTGTTGTAGAGATTTGGAACTGGGCTCTCTTGCGGCTGCTGCGGGACGGGAGTTTTTTCGATAATATTGTATTAGCTACCTGGCCGGGGTTAGGGCGTGAGCAGGGCTGGATTGTGTCGCCCACAAAGTAGTGTGACTGTCGTGAGAGGCGCTGGTAGTGCTGGTGGGTTTGGCGGGGTAGGACAGCGGGCGCGGTGGAGGGGTGCAACGTGGGCTTGGCTTGGCGGCTTTTGTTGGACACCCCCATCACCCGCACTCACCACCACTACCACATCTGCTACTGCCACTACCACATCTGCTACTGCCACTACCACATCTCCTTTCCCCTACTTCATCAACCATCACCACTGCAACCATGTCCAACTCCCGCATTGAGGAAATCACCGACGAACAGGCCAAGCAGGTTGAGCTTGAGAACCACGACTCCTCCGATGAGTCTGAGGCAGGCGAGATTGAGGGTGGCGATATTCCCGCTGGATCTGCCGTCGCCATCCACTCCCGCAACGAGAAGAAGGCCAGGAAGTCGATCGCAAAGTTGGGCTTGAAGCACGTCCCCGGCATTACCCGTGTCACTCTCCGCCGACCAAAGAACGTATGCACATCATCTACTTGCCGATGGAGGCCGTATGGGACGGGACGGGATGGGATGTTGACGGCCATCTGTTACGATAGATCTTGTTCGTCATCAACAACCCCGACGTTTACAAGTCCCCCTCAAGCAACACCTGGATGTAAGCAACACGGATAGCACTTATTCTCTGTTCGACGTTCTAATTGAGGACTAGTATATTTGGAGAGGCCAAGATCGAGGACCTAAACTCCCAAGCTCAAGCCAACGCCGCTCACCAACTTCGTGAGGCCGAGAACGCTTCTAGCATCGAGGCTGATATGGCCACTGCCGCTGCTGACAAGGGCAAGACCGTCGAGGCACCCAAGGACGACGACGAGGATGATGAGGAGGAAGTTGACGACCAGGGGCTTGAGGGCAAGGACATCGAACTCGTCATGGCACAGGTTCGAACACTCCGTGTGCTATATAACTGCTCGTAGCTGGATATACTGACCCACGATGCAGGCAAATGTCTCCCGGAAGAAGGCTATAAAGGCACTCAAGGAGAATGACAACGATATAGTGAACTCAATCATGGCACTGAGCGTTTAAGAGGAGCGGATTACTTTCCAAAGCTTTAGGGCAGGGTACCATAAAATAAAAGTGCTTTGATACCGAATGGCTTGTCGTCAAGAGCATACATTGGTGATAATACTCGCTCATGCGAAACCAACCAACTTCGGAAACCATTTGTGTTTTGGGAGTCGTTGAAACATGGTGGAATATCCAACGGAGTCGGAATCCAAAGTTTAGAACCAAATTCCAGGGATCTATTTGCTAAGTAAGCTCTGGCATAGGTGGGCCCAAACACCTAAACCCAAAATAGATGACCACACATCCATGAGATAAAAGGAATTTGGAACTGTTCAAATTGTTTTGGACTTCAGATTTACTTAATGAATGATTGGTGATTTGTTAAATTTCAGCTTAAAATATGACTGTCAATGAGCTGTTACAAATAATTATGAACTATAACTGTTTGTTGAAGCAGTATACTAGAATCAGAAATATAGTGTGTAAAGTAAAGTATCAGTTCTTGAAAGGATAAAATATTCTATAATATGAGGTTTTTATTATCTGATATTGAATTCATTTTTAATATTTCCATTTGCAGTTGTCACAACATGGCAAACATTTGTGAAACTTTTATTTCTTTCTATACTGTGTAAATAATAGATTTACAGACAGATTAATTGCCAATGGATAGAAAAATAATAGTTGGTAAACTTACCTTACAAAGTAGTTCTATAGAGTAGAAGTAAATATCAAATTAATTGATATATAGTACTATATTTAATTTTTTTTCTTACAGTCAAGTTAATATAACACAGTATCTAATTAACTCTCTGTGATTATAAAACAAATCGCAATCTTACATATAAAAAAATCACCTACCCAATACTGTTATAGTTACCACAGTCTTCCGAAGTTTATTAGCCATGGATTCACGCATTATATGCAGTCCTACAGTTGCTATATGACTCAGAAGCACATTCACATTTCTTGTATATTTACTAACTTACAGTATATAAAATTCAAATCTAATTCAGCCAGAGCCAACAGATTTTAGTAGAATGAATATCTTACAATATATGATATATGTATTCAGTATTAGCACCAGCTCTGGGTAATCTGCCAGAGGTTCAGGTTTGGAATGCAAAAACAGTTTTGTTCTCTTTCAGATCTATCTATAATCCCAACCCACTGTGTCCTGGTACGCCAAACATGTACCCATACCCATCAGCCTGTGGGTTTTGCTAGGTTTGGCTATACCTATTGGTTCCAATCTCTGGTTCCGGTTTTCAGGTTGTTCCATTGATGGGCAGATTGAGATATTCTCCTATTCATCACAAAATATCGACTTTGGTATGTTATTAGCTTTTTCTGATTTATTGGCTACCTTGATAATCAAAAAAAAAGAGATACACACTTCCTGCCCAATCCTGAAAATGAGACTCCACAGAGGGTCCTAGATGTTTGGTCTTCCATCTTGGATAATCTGAGAGGCAGTTGGATACAGTCATTGAGAAATAATGTATAGGCGGAATTTATAAGGACAAGAGAAAGCGACATATTCCCTGTCCCATCCTGAAAATGAGGGTTAACAGAGTGTCAACGATTTATTCCCCAGCATCATGATCAATCTGAGTGGCAATTGGTAGCAAACTTTCCTCTGTGTGGTATTGGCAGTCTTTATAGGCAAAAGAGCAAGCGGTAACCTTATTGCCCCAATCAGGAAATGAGAGTCAACAGCGAGTAAATTATTTTTGGTCTCACAAGTCAGGATATTATTTATGGACTTGTTCACTGTAATGCATAATGAAAGGATTTGCAATCTTCTTGAGCAAAAACTCTAGCAAAGACATCATTAATACATTCTACAACTGACCATCAGCAGAGAATTAACAATGATTGTTCTTATTAGTCAGCTAAGTAATGAGTAATTTGGTCAATGTTATATATAATCAAAGATTTAGTCGTCTTTATGGACAAAAGAGAATGCGAAACACTCCCTGCCCCATCTTGAAAAGAAGCGTCAACAGAGAGTTAATAATTATTGGCATTGCATCATGGTTAATCAAAGCGCACCCCGGTAGTTATTTTCTATCTCCGAAGTATTACTTGGTTGTATTTTCTGAAGCGCACATGAAAACTGAGTCCCAACATTGAAAATGAAATAAGTTGTAATTGTCCCACAGGCTGTCATGGAATGTTTCTTGTCTGTCTGCTTATATAGGCTGGCAACTCTGTGTTTATAAATGTCTGTGATCAAGTGCCACTTAGATTTCCCAAGAGGTAAGATCAAAAATCATTGACCCTCTGTTGACACTCATTGTCAAGATGGGACAGAGAGCATATCACTGTCTCTGTTGCCTAGAAAGGCAGCCAAGATATTGATTATCTATAACAACAATGAAGCCACTTTTCCATTACCTGACCTACAGGACCCAAAGTCGTTGACACAGATTTCACCAGGGGAGAACCCTCAATATGGAATGATTCAATTTGGCATACTATATGAATAACAGTGTTTTGGCAGCAATTCTATTGTCTTCATGTACTTTCTCCTTCATCACTGCATTGTTCATTTATAATACACATAAATATAATGATTAAAATATCTATTCAAGTGTGTGCTAATTGTAGATAATAGAATACTCAAATATCCAGTGACTGTCTATCAATGCTTGTCACAACTTGCAAGATTGCTCAATCGGTTGCTCCACCATCCAACGTGGATGCCAGCTGCATCACCACACAACAACCTGTGTAGTACCCAGTGGATAATCCTTCATCAGTTAGTGGATCTGGAATACGATGTTTTTTGTGTTTGGGAAGCGTGGCTCAGACATCAAGATTGAAAAATTTAGTGTTGCGCAGTGGAGGCTGTATATGTACATATCCACATGGCACACCGCCGCTTTGCAAAGTTTGAGCTCCCTCATTCTCACTGAGTGGCACAGGTCATATTGTGGGCTGAGGTCGTGCCGGTTCTGGTGTAGGTGCACCCATTCCTGTGGATTTCCAGCTTGTCTGCAGATTCTTTGCTGTGCCTATTTGGCATTGAAGACAGCTAACGATGTGATTTTCACGAACTATTGCTGCGCGACTTGCTATTGCAGTGTTCACATTCTTATGCCTAGGAAACACCACTCTCCACTCCTACTTTTATCGGACTTTGGTGCTAGTTTTCTTGATCAGGTTTTGGGTTTTCTCTCTTGCAGTGCACATAAACCCTTATTTGGCCATCATGTCCATACTTCAGGCAAGAACCATGTCAGACTGTTCCAGCTGTTCCTGACCTTCTTCGCAGGACATAGTAGCAGAAATGTTTAAAATCCACAAGATAATAGTTTGTGCTTTTAAAAATGAAGTTCGGCTGTTACTTCTACAATAAATGAGTTCCCAGCTTCTCAGAGGTATTAAAAGTCTGTTTTGTCCACTCCTGGAGATGCTTATGACAAAATTTAAGCTCCACAATCCAAGAACTTACAATATCATGATGTGCAATGTCATGGACTGTGCGAAAAAATGACCTGCTTGACCATTCACATTTTCCATTGCAGGTAGCAATAAATTCCTCTCGTAGCTCTATGAGTACACCAGCTAAATAATACATCTGTTATTGATGGCCAGCTACCGCGATATGTATTAACTTACATTCTATCACATGCGGATTCTTGTCCTTACTGCTTCCAAATTCATGGAGAATGGCAAAATGTACATCCTGGCATATTTGCTTGGTGGCTTCATTGGCAGCATCACAGTGGACTCACAGGGGTCTGCACTGCTGCTGTATCCCAGCGGTGGCACATTGGATGAAGTGCATATCAGTGAGCTCAATTTGGATCTGTTCACACATTGGTGAGGTGTTTGTGCGGACAGAAGTCGTTGTTGTGGGGATGATGAGGCAGATGCTAACAAAAACACATGAAAAGTCCTGATGAATATGTAGCTAGCTTGATGTTAGCATGCAATACGCAACCGCAAACTTGCACGTTCTACCCAAAACAGATCCAACTGCATCTAGCTGAAGGTTGCGGTGGTTTGCAATGGTCTCACAACCTGCAGGAGGTTGGTGTAATGTTGTTTGTGTAGTACGGGGATCGATAGTGGTGAACGACGCTGGATATCTCATCTGTGTAGGATATAAAAAGAACGTACTTTGGCAGAAAAGATGTTTGACGATGTTTGGTTTTATACATCCCTGGGAATATTCCTGAAACAGATTCTAATAACTAACTCATGTTGTACTGTTAGCATTGGTATTCCCATCATAGCACCAGTCAACACACAGATTGGGTTAACATCAGGTTGATGAAACATACGAATCTTGTTCGAATTGACCCAGCCGGCCTGCAAGTTGTCCATATCTTCCACTATCCAACATCTCACCCATCAACACAGGCAAAGAAAGATAGAATGATCAATTTTCCAAAATGAACCATATGCTACTTGCAGCTGGCCAATATGGCAAATTGAGAAACAAATCCACACTATAAGGTCACTGAGTGAATGAAGGCAAGATTTGCGTGGAAGCTGATAGAGTCTGAGCTCTTTATTGTTTGTCTGGGATGCTGTGATGATTTCGCCACTATCTGAATTGTATTCCATGGCTGTAATTTCCTTGTTTTGAGTGTGAGATTTTTTCAATGTAGCATGTAGGTTTTAGCTGCCCTGGTACATATCCAAAAAGTCATGCAACTTGGCCACTCTGTGTGATTTTCTGTTCTCTGCCTCTCTCGTCATTTACACATTGTTTTGAGTATTCATTGTATTCAATACTGAGTCCTGACCTGCCAATATGCTGTTATATGATAGAGCAAACTGCCTTATAATTAGTTTTTTGTAAAGGGTCATATCTGAGATTTAAGACTGCCTCCAGCTGGTAACGTCTTATCTAAGGGAACCACTGGCCTCTACTGGGATACGATGCGTTATGATAGAGTTCATATCAGGAGCCAGATTAGTAATATCAGCGTAGTTTGAGTGCGTTTTCTCTTGTTGGCACCAACACTTGGTGATAGCTGGTGTGCAAAATAAACTGCTTATCTCTGTATGGTTGGAGTGGTAATCATAAAGATTTGGATTAATTTACCCCCAGATCTGTGGGAATTAAGGCGTTGAATTCAAATAGAGTCTTGTAGCTATCAATCAGCATGCTGCACAATGGCTTCATCCAGGCCTCTTTTCAGCCACACTTTTCGTTATGCAGTATACATCAACACCGCTGGACAGATCATATGGATGAGAAGATGAATGAATATATCTCAATGTCATAGTGAAGGGGAAGTGATTGTTGCTTGGTATGCTGTTGGGCTCATTGACTTGCAAACATCTCTGTTTGGGACAGTATTTATTCTCCACATACTTTAGATATGCCTCTTGTTAATGGGCGGTATAGAAAGTCTCGTCCTCAAGAGTAATATCCATTCCCTTGTCTCACATTTTAAATGATCACAACTTCCAGAATGGGTGCAGAAAGTGTACTGAATTGAGTCTCATTCCCATTGTGGGAGTAACTTCTGCATTATTTTTGGACAGCTTCTGTCACGCAAATGTCACAGCAAAGTATAAGTCTTCCTTCCTTTGAGCCGTGTTCTCAACTAAAGCACACATAATGTCATTCATATGATGGATCATGTCATTGTAGAAAGTGATGAAGTGATGCAGAGTAGCAGTATGCTTCTTCGACATCCACAGGGTGCAGGATGCAAACATATTTCAATGTTTCATTGTTTTCTGGACAACGGTGCATTCATCTTGTTTCAATTGCCCGGCGGTCCATCTCTTAAAATCATCTGCATACCCGAGAAGCGGTAAGTGTTTATTCTGTTTTCTACTGCTTGATTGGAGTTATGATAATACTAAACCCCAGAAATATATGTAGTTAAAACTAAAGATCAGTACCATTTGAGGGTGTTGAGCAGATAGAGCATGTCGAACAATTTTCTGCAGTAACCGGTTGCATTTAGGATCAGAGACTGAGCTTTGAATCCAAGTTAGAGAGCTCCTATTTGCCAACACTTATCTCTCGAAGGTTATCGATGATAAGAGATTGTGGTACACGCAGATGGAAGTGCTCGACTTAATTTATCTTCAGTTTTACTTCACCGCGAACAGCTTGGGGCAACAGCCGACTACATCACAGTTCTTTCAACCACTCCCACTGCAGACACTAGTGCTTGTTTCTGCAGCAATTCATTCTGCGCTGTCTGAGTATGCCAACGGAAGGAAAGTTACAGTTATGTTTCCTGAAGATGAATATCGAGGTAAATTTTGCCCTTCCACGGTGATAGATTTTATTACTGCAGAAGCCACTGCACTACTCATCAATTACACATGGTGGGCTGCTTCATACCCTCCCGCCCCCCCCTCTCCCCAATGGTACTTCTATGGTAGAATAGATGCTCCTGAATCCCCATCGGGGCTCTTCAATGTCAAATAGCTCTTTGATATATCATTCAGCAAACAACAATCCCCTCTCTGACCTCAATTTGGAGCACATCCATTTGATTGCAGACTCTTTTCATCCCTCTCCTTTCGGCGATGCTTAGCATGGATGGCTGGTCCACTGCACAGGCGCTCCTCAACCCCCATCGGCTCACCTTGGCCTGGCTCTGCTCTTTTTAATTACCTTCCGTGCTTCTACATCACCATCAGCACTCCCCTTTCCCACCCTGCACTCCACATTAGGCACTTCTCCTTTCCTGGTAGCACATCTCTTTTTCCTCTAAATTCATCATCTTGGCTTTTAAACTCCATTTTGATTCACTGGGAGCTAACCTCTCGATTCCAACCTTGTAGATATCACAAATTGAGGCAAACGCTATTGGAATTGAGATTCACCCACTCCCCAGGTTCGAATTTTTCGGATATACAAGGAGCGCCTCCAGCTTCTTTGCGCCATTGATGAATTGTGTATTCCTGCGTTTGACAGCCCTCATGAGATGGGAGATTTAGTGAATGACATTGAAACCATATTTGATTGATATCATTCGATTGCATAGTTGGGTTGTTGTTTCGGCTTTTGCTGCTTTTATTGTTGAATCACTCGCAATTTTCTTTGGTTCACATTAATATAGTGATGCAAACAATAGAATGTTGAATGAGATGCTGGGTAGTATAGTATGATTTAGAAGTTGATAATGAACAATAATCTATGCATCGTACATGGAGGGTATTCTTATCGCTTAGGGTACATAAGGAGAATCTCAGATAATGCCTGAGGTCCTTCGAATGAATATGCATAAGAACCCAGGCATCTCTCAGAGTTAGTTTGGGATTCCCCCATTGGTTGGGCGATGGTCCCAGGTGCTCCCAGACGTATCACAACTGCTCCCATGGTGCTTCCGTACTAGCCATAAGAGATCCCACTTACTGCAACTGCCGGCTGGAATACTCTTCTATAGTCTGATTCTCTCCTGAAATTGACCCTTCTAAGTTTACACTCCGCCTCATTTCACAATTTCCTGGAGGCTCCCAGCAACTAAGTCACATTTTGCTGATGCTGATGTCTTAGGCCGGTTGTTCTTGACATATAATGCTATGGAACAGGGGAGAGTTGAAGGAACGACCCCTCTGGTCAGCAATTGTAAACATATGGAGCAACAGATTGCAGGAGAGCCATGACTGATGTCTCTCGTCAAGAATTATCTACATATCAAGTGATACATCACATGCAAGCCTGGGCTGATGCCTCTGGTTAAGTATTCTCTATATACCAAGCTATGAATTGTGGGTTTGTTCGATGGCTATTAACTCTGGCAGGAATCATACAGATGGAGCAATGAAACACATTAGGGTTAGAGCTATAGGATACATGACACCCTGTGGAGACTGTACCTTCTCATACTCTGCATTGTCCTCCGGCTCCTCGTCCTCCTGCTCCTTTTCTTCGTAATCCTCTGTGTCCTTGACAATACTGGCAATTCGGGTGCTGTGGTATTTCTGTAGCTTAGCTGTACTATCTTCAGTCTGCATGTCACCTTCAGCTTCTGGTGGTTTGGGCTAGAAATGATTGAATATGACTAAGTCAATAGTAATATTGGGATATTAGTATCTACTGCTGGGGATTCGAATCAGTTGCATGGCCGCCCATACGCACCTGATCTTAACCACATCTCGATTAGCCTGGTTCTGACTGAGAACTTCGTCGGAAACTCCAATGAGCCCATTGAAAGGCAGAAAAATCCCTTGGTTATCAAGCTGGAGCTTCCGCCTAAGAACACCAAAGCTCTTCTATAGACCATTCTGTTGCCATAGAATTCTCACAGAGTGTCCCAATCATTAGTCTCCACCATCACCTTTCGGTAGCTCATCTACCTGAAATCACACTAAGTCGTTCTGATACTCAGCATTGCAAAATGAGTATTAATCACTGCAGTGCAACTTATGCGCCACGGAATTACAACCGCCAAAGAACTGATAATTGGGCACTGGAATATCAAGTAGGGTGAATTGGGTGACATCCATCCCACCGATGCCCCACCTATTGGTGGTGGGTATGTTAAGGTCATATCAATAGCATGAAAACAGGTATTCTATGAGTGGAAAGTGCAACTTTGGAAGAGACTTGTACTTGACAAAGACGTACTGTCGTGGGTGGGATTGCAGCTCATGGGCATGGATTCTCACCACATTATTGTGAAAGCTGATGGGTACATTCTCCAGTGTGAGGAGTTACTGATGGTGGCATTCGTTGGTAACAATTTGATCCTTCGCCGGCCGATATAACAGTATTCCTTTTCACATTCCAGTCGTCCGCTGGGCTATGTTAGCCCGCTGTGAGGGGTGATGGCACCGCATCTGGAGAACATGGATGCATCAGTTGAGGTTCTGAATCTGCTGTTCGTACTGCACAGTGCAATGGGACCGGTGATCAATGCCCAGTCACATCTCTCAATTATTCATGTGCTGCATTTGGGTGGTGTCATTGACAAAGTGACCAAAGCGCAGAACCGATTTCTCATTATGTAGGATGAGGTGAAATAATTCAGGGTAAAGCCAGCAGCACGAGATCAATCCCAATGACAAGTATGAATTTTCCAGCAAAAAGATTCTACAGAGTGCAGAGTGGGCATGTGCCAACAGAAACGTATGTCAAGCAGTTTTGACACTGCCAAGATGACGAGTGGTGGTCATACAGAAGCGAAACGCTACCGACACGGGAGCATCTCTTCCACCACTGCAGCCAGTGGAATGACCAGCAGACAGTGCTCTGGAAGACAGTGGGGAAGACTACAGAATGGAAAGCAGGCAGATGCCAACATGTGCTGGTTTCTAAGCTGTTTCAATAGAGCAATGTGACCATTCAGTAATGAACTTCGTAGCCACTACTGACGTTGGGAACTTGCCAACAAAGCAAGGGGAAGAGACCAGATTGGAGGAGGGCGGGCAGGTGTAAGGGTGTGTGGATTGGAGGTGGTGTGTCTTTTCGTTGATCTCTTTTGTTCTGTTCAATCATTTGCTTCTCCTTTTCCTGGGTTTATGGGTAACAGTGGGTAGTAGGTGGGACCTCCACCATCTAGCTGGCTCACCCAGTGGCAGAGGGGGTGTCTTAGGACTATGTCATACTTCAATTAGAGTAGTACTAGTGTTAGCAACAGTTCCATTTTTGGAACTGGCCGGTTTTATAGGTCTGCGTGGCAACAGCGCCATCGAAAATCAACGATGTTTTAAGCGAACCATCTCTTTAGGGCCACAAATATTGATCAGACAGTTTAGTGTTTGGTATGTAAAATATGTCGCTCAGTGCGGCGCATCTTTTGGCCGTCTCCGATTTTCGATATCTTTAAATTTCAGCAAGCGGTAGCCCAAAAACCTCGTATTTCAGCCAAAAATGACAATAATATCAAAGCAGCTTGTTGAGTTTTGAAGATATCAAAAATCCGAGACTACCAAAAGATGCACCGTCTGAAGCTCCATATTTCATGTACCAAACACTGAATTATTGGATGAATATTCAAGAACTTGAGTGAGGGAACCATTTGGCACAAACCTGGACCGAACCAGCTGGGTCTGGGTTTTCGTCGAACCGCTCTAGTAGAAACGGTCCGAAAATGGAACCGTTGCTAACACTAGTAAGTACACAATGAATAAAACAAAATAATAAAGCATGGGTGAAATTTGACCAAATCAAAGCTGGTATGTTCCTGTACCATTGAATTGTAAACTTCTTCTAGACACATTCATCGACTGGCTTTTGGTGTTCCCATAACAGGTGGGAAAGAGCTTCTTCATGGTCGGCCCTTTATTCATATTTTATCATCTGTTCAGCATTGGGTTGCATCTTCAGATGCTTAACATGGACAACGACAATGCTTTCTGTGGCCTTTGATAACCAGAAGGTAGTAGAAACATGCTTAGTTGGATGTAACTCCTCTACACAGTCTGCTAGATAGTTGAGAGTCCCAGTTGTGTGGGTTCCATATTGTACCACAAGACACCAGTAGACCAGTAACTGAATACAGGTCAATTCTCTCTGGACAATAGATCAGTGATGGGGCAGTGTGGAAAGCAATGCTGCTAGCAATGCCTCGTACATGATTCTACTGAGACTTTGCATCACTCTATCACTCTGCCGCAAAATATGCCGGTAGGCTTCGCCACAAATAAAGTACTTCACGTATGACACAATGCTAGCTCACATCTCACCAAATCCCACAGCATTCGCATAGTGTTGTAGGAAGCCCTCAGTCCTGGTCATAACACGGCCACACATTCTGATGGATATGTCATGGAGAATATGAGGCTAGGGGAGTTCATAGGGTTTGAGATGCAGAAGGTCCACCCACATACAGATGACTGGCCTCATACTGACTGACTGGTAGATGTTGTTGGCGAACTTTATATCCCAACAGTCACTAGCAGGGTTTGCATTGTGGTGCTCCCAATAATTCCGCTGGATGACCACAGACTGTCACCAGTAGAAATGCAGATCTGGTAGAGGAATCAACGACCCCAGTTCTTCCTTTGGAGATTGAGACTGAGGGCAAGAATTGTATTCAACACCCATAGAGTTGCCATGCTGCATGTAATCCGCTAGCCCAGACGCACTAATTGGCCCACAACGGCACAATTTGATATTGGAACATGGCCACAGAGTACCAGATAAAATGTCTTCTGCTGTGGAATATCACATGACTGGCACCAGCACTATGTTGGCAATATCCCACAGCACCTGCTTGTTTCTATTCCTGTTGATTTGGTCAATGGAAGCAGAATTCCGTTTGAAGGCGGGCGGTACAGGTAGGAAGGCAACCACAATTTGCATGCAGTAGCTGTATTTGTTCTATGTAGAGGAACGAATATTCCCAATGGCCAGGTACATCAGCAAAATGTATTTTAGTCACTGGAAGCCACCAGGAGTATTTGAGAGGATGTGAAGTGTAAACTTACATGCGTCAATTTCAGGAGAGTATCAGACCCTTGGAGGGCATTCCTGCCGGCCGTTGGAGTAACTAGAAGCGCCGGCGACAAGCCTGGGAGCACCGGGATGCGCCGGCCACAAACCCGGGAGCGCCGGCGACAAGTCTAGGAGCACCTCGAATCACAGTAGAGCAGTCTGGGAAATACCACATCATTGGCAATGCTGCTGGTGAGCCTGGAAATCATACCTACTACTTATTGTTCAACGATTTGTAACTAATGTATTGAGTTTGTATTCTCATTTATGTATCTATGGATCCATATAGCTACCCATCTACACATGGTATGTCTGGACAGGCTGCAGGCGGTGCTGGAGAGCAATTCGAGGTGCGCCTGAAAATGAGGATGGTGTAAACTCAGAGATACACTCCGAGGCCATGATTGAGCAAGTTTGGAGATGCACTTGGAGGTGGTAATCGAGTGTTTTCGGATATACACTTGGAGGCCGTGATTGAGTGAACTTAGAGATGGACTGCAAGATTGTGATCGAGCTAGTATGTAGATGCACTTGGTGGCCAAGATCATGCAAACATGGAGTCCGTGATTGAGCAAGATTTGAGATACACTTGGAGACCGTAATCGAGCGAGTTAGGAGATGCACTTGGAGGCTGAAATCGAGCAAGTTTCAAGATAAACTGTGAGGCCATGATCGAGCGAGTTTGGAGATATGTACTTGGAGGTCATAATCGAGCAAGTTTAGAGATACACCTGGAGGCTGTGATCAGGCGAGTTTGGAGTCTGTAATTGAGCGAGTTTGGAGATGCACTTGGAAGCCATGATGGTGCAAACATGGCGGCTGTAATTGTATGAGTTTGGAGATACACTTCGAGGCTGTGATTGTGCGAGTATGGAGATGCACTTGGAGTCCATGATTGTGCGAACATGGAGGCCTTAATCAAGCGATTTTAGACAAGTACTTAGAGGCGGTCGATCGAAGGCGGGCCAGAGGCTAAGATTATTTTCATCAGTTACTTAACTTGCAACCGTGGGAATGAGAAAAGGTGTTTTCACCTTTGAGCTCTGATGAATAGCTGGCTGATGGCGGTCGATTGTGTTGGGAGGCACACTGGAAGCTGACGCTATATTCAGGGGTCAACTCGTAAACATGGGGATGAAGGGAAGACAAATCATCTTGGGTGGATGCTGTACCCGGTGAATGCTGTGTTGTACGGTGTCCGGGGTCCTGTGTCCTCTGTGCTGAATCTCCCCATTGACCTAAACTCACTGACTCTCACTAAGTCTAATTGACACGTACACAAGAACTAAAGTGCATGCACCTCCGCCGCGCTCAACCATAAACCAACCCACGTGATGACGGCACTCAAATCCGTCCCCACACTCCTCCAGGGTGGTATCACGACCGTAAGTGCTAAACTCTAAAGAAAACAAAGATAGAGCTTGCCTGAAGCTCCTCCCAAACAATTAACCGTGCCTGTAGCTTCTCCGAAGCAATCACCCATGCCTAGAGCTCCTCCGAAAAATTATACTCTCGCTCGATGCCTCTTTCCTACAACCTTCACATCCAGTCGGAATAACCCTCCAATCTGACATGGCACGCCCACAAGATTTCCTGGACCTCGACCTCGACCTTTGACCTCAAGCACTGTCCTCTGCCGGCGATTTGTCGTATATCTTGATTCCGTTGCAGTTGACAGGGACAATCCGCAACCCCCAATCCATAAGCCCCGATTGTGACAGCGAGTTGTTTGCTCCTTCGACATGCAAGACGTTTCTCACAACTGCTTCATGTTTTTGGCCTCCTGGCAATCGAAGTCCCAGTCGTACATCTCCATGTCCGATGGCCTTGCCTGCTACACTACCAGAAAAGTCACGAATCTCCTGCTCTTCTCTCTTGGTATGTTCCGTATACTGTTCAAACTTTCGCTGATCTCTGCAAATGCGAAAAGTTGTGGCACAATCCAACTACCAGCCCTCCTTCTCAGGGGATCTGCCAGTGACTGTCATCGAATAGTTCTCAATTGATGTCGTTGTCATTGTCGTTGCCACTGCTGCTGTCTCTGTCGGTGCTGCACTCTCCACCGGTGTAGTGCTTGGACAGTACCACGCAATGTGCCCCACCTTATGGCATCTGTAACATTCCTGAGTCTGCCTGCGTCGATGGTTCTTCTCATCATCTGAAGTACTGCTCTCACTCTCACTGCCGCTATCATAGGCCTTCCGGGACTTCCGAGAGTGCTTTGAATTCCGCTTCTCAATCTTCGTCCGCAACTTTGAAAACATGCCTGCCACCTCCGAATCGTCTTCCTGGTGTAATCGCGCTTCGTGGGCTTTTATCTTCGTGACAATCTCGTCCGGTTTGTCGGCCAGTGTGTTGATCTTGTCGTACATCAGCTGGGTATAAAACCTCCAATAATTATCCTTAGGTATACCCTGCATCAGGAAGTTGTTGTGATCACTCTTTGGCATCTTACCGGTCGAACTCTCCGCACAGAGGTTGAAGTCATTCACATACCCGGGGATCTTCGAGGCGTATTCCTGCACATTGTCGCAATCTCTCAACTTCACAGCTGCCATCTCATCTCGCAAAGCCCACACATTGAGCTTCACCTTTGACTTGTAGTTCTCCTTCAGCTGATTCCACCACGCCTTTGCGTTTTTCTGAACGCCATACTGCTGCTGTAATGACCGCTCCATTGCAAAGAGAATGGTCGACCGTGCAATTCCATGTTGCTTCTTCCATGCATTAAACTCTGTCCCGTCCTTCCCATCTGGTGCTTTCTCTGTACTATCGACAATGCCGACAACTTGCTTCCGCTCCAATAGTATTTCGATTTCCAAACTCCAGCTCTTGTAGTCCGTACCATCAAACTTCTTAATCGAGATCAGTGTCGATTGGGCCATCTTGTCATCTGTACACGTGTTGAGTCTGTACTCCTCCGAGACCATGTCAATGATGACGCAATTGGAGTCGAGTTCGTCAAATCAGCGACATGCCTGGGCTCCAAACCTGTTGTACGGTGTCCGGTGTCCTGTGTTCTCTGTGCTGAATCTCTCTATTGACCTAAACTCACTGACTCTTGCTAAGTCTAATTGACATGTACACAAGAACTAAAGTGCATGCGGCTCCGCCGCGCTCAACCCTAAACCAACACACGTGATGATCGCACTCATATCCGTCCCCACCTGCTGTACTCGGTGTATGCTGTAATTGGCGTCAACTCATAATCATGACATGGAGAGATAGAGAGGGATGACTTAACTTTATTGACTGCAATGATGGTAGAGTTGTGGATGAAAATGGGAGAGATAGGAGATGAAGATGAGCACGATATGGAGAATACGAGCGGATATGAGAAATGAGGGGTACGACTTGCCTACTAGGGTTGGGAAGACCTCGTATCGGCCTAATTACACACCGGATCGGGACTCATACCTGCTGTATTGGGGATGGTCAATTGACTCGCACACAAAATTCTCTTAAATCCCAGTTTCTAATGATGATTTCCCCCATCTCCTCTCATCCGTCTCTTTCTTGTCCTCAACTCTACCATCACCTAAGAACACAAAGTTAAGTGATCTCTCTGTATCTCCCCATGCCATGATCAAGAGTTAACGCCAAGTACACCATACACTGAGTACTGCATACACTGCGCACAGCATCATCCCAGGATTGACTGTCTCACACTCCCAGCCAGTTTCTCGGGAGACCATGTTGTACTCAATTCCCGATGTTCCCACATTTAGGAGTTAACCAATGAACAGAATCTCAGCTCCCGTCGCGCCTCCCTTCCCAACTACTGCCTCCAGATTGACCACCTCCCAGTACTCCTCCCACCTCGCTCGATTATGATGTCCAATTACATCTCCCATCTCGCTCGATCACAGCCTACCAGTGAATCTCTAATGTTGTACGATTACGGACTCCAAGTTTGCAAGATCACTGCCTCCAAGTGAATCTCCAATCATGCTCGATCACAACCTCGAAGTGTGTCTCTGAACTAGCTCAATTCCAGCCTCCAAGTTCACACGATCACAGCCCCCGAGTGCATCTCAACACTCCTTTGATCACGGCCTCGAAGTACATCTTTAAGGAGCAACGGCCGGTACACTGAGCTACCGGGGTAATAGACGTGGACAGAGTGACGGGGAGTATATATTCGGCCGACCCCGGAGTATATAGACATCATCTCATTTCCATCTTATCTTATCATACAATGATAATACACACTCTATGTTTTCCATCTTTTGGTCTCACTCGCTCTGTCCGAGATTTTGTGCACCCAGGTAATTGCGTGGATCCTCAACGCAGGGTAGTATCATATCTTCTCACCCGATTGCTACACTCCTCGAACTGTTGCATGATTCTTACCGTGCTGTGCTTCAGTTGACCTGATGTCAATACACTCCGCCAGTAGGGTATCAGGCACCGAACTACCTTGTATATATCTCGTGTCTTTCTGCTGCTCTTCAGTCTCTGTACCTAAGTCTATTCTCACGGATCTCCCCTTCCATATATCAACACGAACGAAAAGCGCTGTTTCTGATGAATTCTGTTTGGATGTCACGAGAAGTGCAACGGAGTGTTCAAGGTGGGCTCTTGGCCTTCTAGCTCTATCATTTCACCACAATGGTCTCCACAGTGGTGCATCTCTAAGTTCTCCCAATGGCCGAGTCCATCTACTGATCCAATTATGCTTGACTAGTATCTGCGGGCAGATTGACCGTATGTATAGATATACAGAGACTTAAATAATGCATGCCATATTATGATGTAGTGAATCTGGTGACTGTAACAGAGACAAATATGATAGGATGAAATGCCTTGTGGTTATATAAGACCCACTGCTGTGAGAATACGGCACCAGGTCTCCTGCAGTGCTGCGCAGCGATCGTTGCTGCTCTTGAACTCTCCCGCAGCTCCGCGCAGAGGTCTCAGGGGCTCCAACATTTGACTCTCGTAGAAGTCAAATCTCGTAGCATCTGCAATGCACCTCTATAACTGCAGGTTCTTTCAGGAGCACCTGAGAATGCTCTTGCAGAGTGTCAGAGCACATTGCTTAGCTCCAGGGGGGCCTGGGAGCATCTGGAAGTACTTGGAAGCACTGGTGAGATCGCCTGGGGTGTTGGGGAGGATTGCGTGTTGCTTCCTGACCGAATTACATGTTTCTGATGTAGATCAGCCTTGCTGTCTTGTCGCCTGTATCACTGGAAGATTCACCCTAAGTCCTAATGAATAGAAGCCCCTAATAATTTCCGGACAAATAAAGAGAAGAATGATTAAGGCTTTACTCAGAATGCATATAAGGATTACCACCCAGCGAAGTAAGATAACTGTTCCATTCTCTGCTCCGAAAAGATAATATTGACTAAATAGTATCGTCTTATGCTATCAATATACTGAAGCAAAAGATTCAAGAGTATTCTACTCAGAAGATTGTCTGAACTAACACACTGCTGTGTCGGTCCTCAGACTCCCTTCCGACTCAAGAGTATGGGCCCAGCAACTGGCATGTATACCCAAGGAACGCCTGTCCTCAAGCACGACAACTTCAAGTATCGACGTGTCTCATAAGAAACAGTAAAGTAGTTTCGCCTCAGCAGAAGGAGTAGTGCCAACTCAAGCGTATCCTAGAGGAGGAATTCTTTAAACCACCACTTTATCAGGCTGGTTCCTCCGACCTCTTTTGGACTCCAAGGTATCATCTTGCTCACTTCCCGATCAATGTCTTGCTTTGATGCAGGTGCTAAGAAAAACCGAGTATAAAGAGTGATGGGTTTATCCATGACATAGAACTGAAGATGAACGTACAACTCTGGACTTCAATAGTGAAGTATCCTCTTTGACTTCCATACAGAACTAATAGATAATATACGGGAATAAAGTTAAGTTTTAACGTCCCAGTTGAGAAGGTCAATAGGTATCCGTAGATAAATCTCACAGTATATTGTATGTTTGATAGATCGTTATCGATGTTCTTCCTCCAGGTCAGTATCGCTGATATATATGAGACGATTGACACCTTTAACAATCCTAAGACTGTGAACACCTGTTTCGGAGTTCACATACGTAACTGCCTCATCATCCTTGCGTTCTACCCTTGATGGTCAGTATCCAACACCCATGTGTAATAACTATGTCATCAAGGTAATAAGCTCGTATTGCAACACCATTGCTATTGGCAATACCATGTATGAATACGAGCTTATCTGAAGCCAATTATCAACACATAGGTGCATGTCACCAAAAGGCAGTGAGAGTGCCCTCTTATATACCCACCGGATATATAAGGGTTTAATGATTTCGGCAAAGGACAGAACCCTTGATTTGAGTATGCTTAATTGGAGCCAAATATACAGTATTCTGCAACTGAGTTGTTTTGCCATATATCGAACGGAGAGTATCCCCCGCCACTCAGGACATATAAATTGTAAGTCCCATTTGCCCCAGACCAAGAAGGTGTGGTTCAAATAAGGGTTGATTTGTTTATGTCAGCAAAATGTAATTATGTCTCTGGGAGTGTCTCGGAGTGTCTGAGAGTTGTCGGACAAGAATCCCAGGGTGGTAAAATCCCAGAGTAGACTGGTCCGACGCAGTGCCCTTCAGGTGCACCTGGGAGCACCTCGGAGTGCCGACGACAAGACTGGGAGCGCTGATGACAAGACTGGGAGCGCCGACGACAAGCCTGGGAGCACCTCGAATCACTGCAGAGGAGTCTACGAGAAACATCATTATCTTTGGGAACACTGCTGGTGCGCCTGAAAATCATAGATACTACTGATTGTTCAACGATTTTTAAAACTCATGTATTCAGTTTGTATTCTCATCTAGATATCTATGTATCTATAAAGCTACCCATCTATACACAGTATATCTGGACTGGCTGCAGACGGAACTTGAGAGCAATTCAAGGTGTGCCTGAAGATAACGATCGAGTGAACTCAGATACACTTGGAGGCGGCTTTTGTGTGACCTTAGAGATGCAGTTGGAGGCCGTGATCGAGCGAGTTTGGGGATGCACTGGGAGGCCGTAATCGAGTGAACTCAGAGATGCACTTGGAGGCCGTGAACGAGCGAGTTTGGAGATGCATTTGGAGGCCATGATCGTGCGAACTTGGAGGCAGTGATTGGTCGAGTTTGGAGATGCACTTAGAGGCCATGATTGATTGAACTCAGAGATGCACTTGAAGGATGTAATCGAGCGAGTTTGGAGATGCACCTGGAGGCTGAGATCAAGATTCATCAGAGATGCACTTGGAGGCTGTGATCGAGCGAGTTGGGTGATGCAGTTGGAGGCTGAGATCGAGTAACTCAGAGATGCACTTGGAGGCCATAATCAAGCGAGTTTAGAGATGCATTTGGAGGCCGTGATTAAGCAACTTTGGCGATACACTTGGAAGCCATGATTGAGCAAGATTGGAGGAGTACTTGGAGGCGGTCGATAGGAGGCGCACCGGGTGCTGAGACTGCATCCCTCAGTTAGTTAACTCACAACCGTGGGAATGTGAGAAGGTGACTGTACCTTTGAGCAGTTATGGAGAGCTGGCTGGTGGCGGTTAATCTTGTAGGGAGGCATACCGGAGGCTGAAGCTACATTCAGGGGTCAACTCGTAATCGTGAGAATGAAGGGAAGCTAGACCATGCTGGGTGCATCAGCAAACTGTATTTTAGGCACTAGAAGCCTCCAGGAGTGTCTGAGAGGATGTGGAGTGTAAACTTAGATGCGTCAATTTCAGGAGAGTATCAGACCCTAGGAGGGCATTCCTGCTGGCCTTCAGAGTAACTGGGAGTGCCGGAGACAAGCTTGGGAGTGACGACGACAAGCCTGGGAGCACCTGGGAGCGCCGGGGGCAACCCTGGGAGCCCTGGTGATAAGTCTGGGAGCACCTCAAATCACAGTAGAGCAGTCTGGGAAAATCAACATCTTCTTTGGGAGTGCTGCTGGTGCGCCTGGAAATCATTGCTACTACTTATCGTTCAACGATTTTTAAAACTCATGTATTCAGTTTGTATTCCCATCCCTGTATTGATGTATCGATATAGCTACCCATCTACACATGGTATATCTGGACTGGCTGCAGACGGTTCTTGAGAGAAATTCAACGTGCACCTGAAAATGACGATCTTGTGAACTCAGGGATACACGCCTAGGCCGTAATCGAGCGAGTTTGGAGATCCACTTTCGAGGCCGTGATCGAGGGAGTTAGGAGATGCACTTTGGAGGCCGTGATCGAGCAAGTTGGGAGATGCAATTGGAGGCCATGATCGGGCGACTTTGGAGACCGTAATGGAGCGAGTTTAAAGATACACTTGAAGGCTGTGATAGAGCGAGTTTGGAGATGTACTTGGAGGCCATGATCGAGCGAGTTTGAAGATACACTTGGAGGCCGTGATCGAGTGAGTTAGGAGACCGTAATCGAGCGAGTTTGGCGATGCAGTTGTAGGCCGTATTCGAGCAAATTTGGACGCGTACTGGGAGGCAGTCAATGGACAGTGCGCAAGGTGCAGAGAGTCTTTTCATCAGTTAGTTAACTCACAACCGTGGAAATGTGACAGTGTGACTTTACATTTGAGGTCTCATGGAGAGGCACACCGGAAGCTGAAGCTACATTCAGTGGTTAACTCGTAATCATGAGAATGAAGGGAAGACAAACAATCTTGGATGGATGCTGTGCTCAGTGTATGCTGTACTCGGTGTATGCTGTACTCGGTTTATGCTGTACTCGGTGTATGCTATACTTGGTGCCAACTCATGATCATGACATGACGAGATAGAGAGCGATGAGTTAATATTGTGTTCTGCGATGATTGTAGAGTTGTGGACGAGAAAGAGAGAGATGTGGGATGAAGATGAGAACGATGGGGAGGATACGAGCGGATATGAGTAATCAGGGGTACGACTTGCCGGATTGGGTATGGATGAATACGTATCGGTATAATTAGACGCTACATTAGGACTGGTACCCGCTGTATCGGGGATGGTAAATTGACGCGCACAAGAAATTATCTTAAGTCCTAGTTTCTCATGATGGTTTCCCACATACCCTCTCATCTCTCTCTTTCTTGTCCTCAATTCTACCATCATCTAAGAACACGAAGTTAAGTCATCCCTCTCTATCACTGCATGCTATGATCAAAAGTTAACACCGAGTACAGCATACACTGAGTACAGCATACACTGAGTACAGCATTCACTGAGTACTGCATACACCGCGTACAGCATCATCCCAAGATCGACTGTCTCCCACTCCCAGCCAGTCTCATCTCTCGGCAGACCATGTTGTACTCAATTCTCTACATTTGGACAATTACGAGTTAGCCAATGAATAGAGTCTCCGCTCCAGTCGCGCCTCCCTTCTAGTACTCCTCCAATCTCGCTCGATCATGGCCTCCAAGTGCATCTCCAAACTTGCTCGATCACGGCCTTCAAGTGCATCTCCAAACTCGCTCGAATGTGGCCTCCAAGTCCATCCCCACACTAGCTCGATCGCGGCCTCCAAGTGTATTTCTGAAGTTGCTCGATCACGGCTTCCAATTGCATCTCCCAACTCGCTCGATCACGGCCTCCAAGTGCATCTTCAAAGTCACTCAATCACGGCGTCCAATTGCATCTCCAAACTTGCTCGATCAAGGGCTCCAAGTGCATCTCCAAACTCGCTCTATCACGGCCTCCAAGTGCATCTCTAAACTCGCTCGATGGCGGCCTCAAAGTGCATCACTACACTCGCTCGATCGCGGCCTCCAAGTCTATCTCCAAAGTCGGTTGATCACGGCTTCCAATTGCATCTCCCAACTCACTCGATTGCGGCTTCCAAGTGGATCTTTAAACTCGCTCGATCACGGCGTTGGAGTGTATCCCTGAGTCCACTCAATCGTCATTTTCTGGCACACCTCAAAGCTGGGCAAGATAGAGTGTGTATTTCATTTAATGAGATGTCTATCTACCCCGGGGTCTCCAAAATATATACTGCCTGTCGCTGAGTCCATCTCCGTTATTCCTGTATCTCCGAATGTGTATATATAGAGAGACTTGGATAATACATGCCATATCATGATGTAGCGAATCTTGTGACACTAACAAAGACCAATATGATCGATGAAATGCGTTGTGGTTATGGAACCCTCAGAACCACTGGTGTGAGAATACGGGACCAAGTCTCCCGCAGACCTGCACAGATGTCTCTACCGCTCCAAAATTTGACTTTCCTAATAGTCAAATATCGTAGCATCCAGAATTCACCTGCATCACTGCAGGTGCTTTCAGGAGCACGTGAGAATGCTCTTGCACAGTCTGAGAGCATTTTGCAAAGCTCCAGGGGGGGCTGGGAGCATTTGAAAGTATGTAGAAGTACTGGCGAGGGCTACCGGAGTGTCTGAGAGGATTGCGTATGGCTTCCAGACCGAATCACATTGTGTTGATGTGGATGCTGGACCCTGTGTATGCTGTACTTGGTGTATGCTGTACTCAGTGTATGTTGTACTCGGTGTATGGTGTACTTGGTGTATGGTGTACTCGGTGTATGCTGTACTCGGTATATGCTGTACTCAGTGTATACTGTACTCAGTGTATGCTGTACTCGGTGTATGCTCTACTCGCTGTCTACTCATGATCATGGTATGGAAAGATACAGAGGGATTACTGAACTTTGTGTTCTGCGATGATGGTAGAGAAAGAGAGATGGGGAATGAAGATGGGAACAATGTGGAGGACACGAGAGGATATAAGAAGTCAGGGGTACGACTTGTTTGATTAGGTTTAGAAGACCTGGTATCGGGGTTTTTGCCCGCCGGATCAGGAGTAGCACCTGCCGTATCAGGAATGGTAAATTGACTGGCACACGAAATTCTCTTAAGTCCCAGTTTCTCATGATGATTTACCCCATCTCCTCTCATCTCTCTCTGTATCTACCATCACCTAAGAACACGCAGTTACGTCATCCCTATCTATCTTTCCATGCAGTGATGATGAGTTAACACTGAGTAGAGCGTACATCGAGTACTGCATCAACCCATGCTTGACTGTCTCCCGCTCCCAGCCAGTCTCACATCTTTCGGCGAACCATAGTGTACTCAACTCTCTACATTCCTGCGATTACGAGTCAACCAATGAATAGAGTCCCAGCTGTCGTTGCACCTCCCTCCCGATCTACCGCGTCCAGATCGACCACCTCCAAGTACTCCTCCAATCTCGATCGATAATGGCCTCCAAGTGCATCTCCCAACGCGTTCGCTCACAGCTTCCAGTGCATCTCTGAGTTACACAATCTTGGCCTCCAAGTGCATCTCCAAACTCGCTCGATCACGGCCTCCAGGTGCATCTCTGAGTTCAACTTCATCTCGGCCTCCAAGTGCATCTCTGAGTTCCTCGATCTCGGCCTCCAAATGCATCTCCAAACTCGCTCGATCACAGCCTCCAAGTGCATCTCTGAGTTCAACTTGATCCCAGCCTCCAAGTGCACCTCTGAGTTACTCGATCTCGGCCTCCAAATGCATCTCCAAACTTGCTTGATCACAGCCTCCATGTGTATCTCTGAGTTCAACTTGATCTCAGCCTCCAAGTGCATCTCTGAGTTACTCGATCTTGGTCTCCAAATGCATCTCCAAACTCGCTGGATCTCGGCCTCCAGGTGCATCCCCAAACCCACTCAATCACGTCCTCCAAGTGCATCTCTAAGTTCTGTCAATCAGCGTCTCCAGGTGCTCCTGCGATTTTGCTACAGCACCGTCTGGAGCCAGATTGGCAGAATGTATATATATAGAGAGACTAAAATAGATAATACAAGCCATAATATGATGTAGCGAATCTTGTGACTGTAACAAAGACGAATCTGATGCACGAAACGCCTTGTGGTAATGGATCCCTCAGAACCACTGCTGTGAGATTATGGCACTAAGTCTCCCGCAGAGTGGCGCAGAGGTTTCAAGCTGCTTTCGAAGTCTCCCGTAGAAGTCTCAGCTGCTCCAAAATTTGACTGTCCTATAAGTCAAATCTGGTAGCATCCTGAGAATGCTCTTGCAGAGTCTGAGAGAACTTTGCTTAGCTCCAGGTGGGCCTGGGACCATCTGAAATTACTTGGGAGCACCGGTGATGTCTACCGGAGTGTCTGGGAGGTTTACGTGTGGCTTCCGGACGGATTTACATTTTGCTGATCTAGGTCCATTCGGTTGACTGGACTCAGATATATCAATTATTGGATAGCCATTTATCCCATATATGACTCTGCATATCTCGAGTTGTCATAATGTTGTGATATTGATAACACCTCATCTCCCTAGGGATAAACCATTGGAGCATGCGAGAATAGTTGTCTGTGCAGTGACTAGGAATATGGTTTCCTGCTGATAAGTAATAGCCATTGACCATAGATATTCTACGACCACTACCGATCTAAAGAGAATGTAAATCTTATTTGCGCTCTGCTCGATCGCTGTTGTTGATCAATTGATGCGAAGGTAGGTTCATGGAGCTATTACTAATAAGTGAACAAATTCGGAAAGTTGATCCAATTACGAAATCCAAGCGATAATTCATGAGTTCAGATCAAGGATCCATATTTGGACTATCAGGTGATCCTGCATGATCCCGGAAGTATACCCGTAACATAGAAGGCATAACATCGAAGGAGAAGACTGTGAGTTGCGTCTTGTCAGATCCACAGATGGCTGGAACAATAGTTGCCCCTGGAGGCAGTCTATCCTAGGTCTCCCACTACAAGTCTGCCAAATTCTTTCCAAAATACACTCAATTGCCCTTGGCACCTATGGTCCAGCTTGGTTTATGGACCCTGTGGTCTTTGTGTGGGTGTTGGAGAAGCAGGCACCATGCATATTTGACCAGAACTGGAACATAGAAAAACCTCTGAATATTTGGCTTGGAGACGAAAGCTTCTATCCATGGCAGCTGCTGGTTATCCATCATGTGGATTTAGTTGTATATGTAACACCGGGTGATCCACCCTAGGTCATGATGAATACAACCATCTAATGAATTCTGGACTGATAAAGATGAATAACAAGGCTTCACTCAGGATGCATATAAGGTTCACCACTCAAAACAGAATGCGGGATAACTGTTCTGTTCTCTGAGTCTGGTAGATAGTATCGACTTAACAGTAGTGTGTCAAGCTATTAGTACACTAATGTAAACGACTCAAGAATATTGCCCTAATTCCATCTAAAGAGTCTCCTCTCAGCAACCGGCACTTATACCCAAGGACTAACTGTCCCTATGTGCAATAACTCAAAATATCATCTGGTCAACAAGAATCAGCAAAGTAGATTCACCTCTGCAGAAGGAGTAGTGCTGACTCAACAGTTTCCTGGCAGAAGCATCTTCTGACTCATCATGCTATCTGGCGGGCTTTGGAATTCCTTAAGTCCCTGAAATATCGTCTTGATCCCATCCCGATCAACAACTTGCGTTGACGAAAGAACTAAGAATAACCAAATATAATGAGTAATCAACATATCCATGACTTAGAACTAAATGATGAGCATACAACTCCGGACTTGAACGTAGAAGTATCATCTTGACTGCTATGCAGAGTATCTAGATGATACCCAAGAATAAAATTAAGACTTCACCTCCAGATCAAGAAGGTCAATGGGTAACTGTAAATATAATGTGTTGTAGATCGTACATTATTAATGTCCTTTCTCCATATCGGTATTACTGATAATATATCAGACGATCCACACAATTAACAGGCCTGAAACTTGGAAAGCCTACTTCAGAGTTCTCATACATCACTGCCTTATCATCTTTTCCTGGACCAACATTAGTTGAGTTCCAACTCATAGGAGTATTAACTATGTCATCAAGGTAATATGCTCAAACTGCGAAATAATTTCCATTGGCAATTCCTTGTTCTGATACAAGCTTATCTGAAGCCAAATATCAACAAATATGTCTGTGTCACCAAGAGCCAGTGAGAGTCCCCTCACATATACCAACCTGGTACATAACGCTGTAACATTCGCCGCAAACAAAAGAACCCGGAATTTGGTTTTGCATTATTGGAGTAATATATACAGTTATTGGTAACTGAGCTGGTTTGCCAGATATTGAATGAATAGTATCCCGTGCTACTCAAAACATAAGAATCCCATGACTTACTCACCCAGACCAAGAAAGTGGGGTCAAAATGAGAGATGATTGGTATAAGTCAATTGAGTTAACAGGGCTCCAATATATTGATTAATGGATACTAAATTGTCTCTCATATAACTGTGCATATCTCGAGATGTCTTGGTATTCAAATCTTGATGACATCTCACCTTCCCAGTAATAACCACAGGAGAAATGAGTAGATAGTCATTTGATTGGTGACTGGGAATAAGGTTTCCCGCCAATAAGAAGTAACTACTAAAAATACAGAACGTATGAGCATTCTGATCCACAGATGAGACACATCTCATCAGCAATCTGCTTGACTGCTGTGGTGGATCTATTGATATGAAGGACTGGTAATGAAGATATGAGTAATAGGTGAACACATCCAAAAGGTAGATCCAATCTGGATATGCGAGTGATAATTTGTGATTATGAATCTAGTATCCATATTTTGATTATTATGTCATTCTGGATGATTTCGGAAATCTAACTGTAACCCCGAAGGCTTAATAGTACATCGTTCATCCAGAGGTATAGAAAAAGTACATTGGAATACTGTATTTGCCTTCATTCATTTCGCAATCAATTTGTGACTTGGGATAGGGGGCTTTAAGTTAGAAAAAGCATTAGTGCATCCAATACAGAGATATAGTATCCCTGTTACTGCTATGTTCTGGTTGCATACTGTAGATTGTGAATTCCTACCATGGACTTTGGCAGTTTTGGAAGTGATATGGTAATACTATGTGAGTGTTACCAGATGTAATATTGAATTACAAAATAAAGCAAATTTCTCATACTGCATGAATTCTACCCACCCCTTTTTCAATCGTCATCACCATCACCATTACCGCAATCACCATCAACACCCTCACCATTGCCCCCATCGGGTATTTTACCCTGAGATTATACCTCCTTGAACTATATGTTACACACCGCTGCTGTCTCTCAGCAAAGCCATATCCACCACATCAAGCTTGCTTCCATAGAAGCTAGTTTCACTGTACCAGTGAAGCCTAATCCTGCTCTGGCAGCGTGCTCCCAGCGTATACAGTTTCACCCCTACCTGCGATGCCGGATCTACCACTACCAGCTTGCTTCCAGTGCAGTCAAATTGTCAGAGGTAAGAGTGAGCATGTCAGAGCAGTGAGACTAGGCATGTCAGAGTTGTGGAAGTGAAGCCAGATCCAAAGCTTCATGCCAGCTCAAAGTGAATCCAGATTCACCCCTACATGCGAAGGTGAATCCACCCAAACCAGCGAAGTCAGTTTCACATCTACAAGCGGAGCCGGAGATACCGCTACCAACTTGCTCGAAGCAAAGCCAGTTTTACCCTACCTGTGAAGCCGGATCGACCTCTAGCATCTTGCTCTCAGCTTAGCCAGTTTCACCGCTACCAGCAAAGAGAGATTAACCACAGCCAGCTGACTCCCAGAGATGCCAGTCTCACCCCTACAAGCGATGCCGGATCCACCGCTACCAGCATACTAACAGCAATGCCAGATTGTAAGACGGATAAGTGTGGGCATGTGGGAGTGGTGAGACGATGCATGTCAAAGCTTTAAATGTGAGTTTGTCAGAATTCAGAGAGCAAGCATCTCAGTGGTGAATGTAAGCATGTCAGATTTGTGGGAGTGAGCTTGTCAGAGTTGTGGAAGCAAGTTTGTCAGAGTTGTGCATCAGCAAAATGTGCTTTAGTCACTGGAAGGCTCCAGGAGTGTTTGAGATAATGTGCAGTGTAAACTTAGATGGGTCAATTTCAGCAGAGTATTAGACAGTAAGAAGGCATACCAGACAGCCTTCAAAGTAACTGCGATCTCCAATGAGCGGTACAGGAGTACATTGAGAGTGATTGTGATAAGTTCATGAACACCTCTGAGGGCCAGAGAGGGCTATGGGTGCACCAGGGAGCACCGGGGAGCACTGGCAAGAAGACTGGAAGCAACGGTGACAAGTCTGGGAGCGAAGGCAATAGTGTGGGAGCACCGGAGACAAGCCTCGGTGCGACCATGACACTTCTGGGAGCGTCCACGATAACCCTGGAAGCGCCGATGATCAGCTTCAGCACACCAACAATATGCCTCAGAGTGCCAACAATAAACCTCAGTGTTGCCACAATAAGCCTGAGAGCACCAAGATTATGCCTCAAAGCGCCGATGATCAGCCTCAGAGCCCCGACGATTAGCCTCTGAGCACTAATGATAGGCCTCAAAGTGCCGACGATAAGCCTCAGCGTACCAATGATAAGCTTCAGAGCGCACATGATAAGCCTTAGAGCACCGACGATATGCCTCGCCATGCCAATGACACGGCTGGAACCACCTGAGAGTGCCAGGGACAAGCCTGAGAGCACCTTGAATCGCTGTAAAGCAGACAGGGAAAACAACATCTTTTTTTTGGAATATTACTGGCCCACCTAGAAATCATAGCTACTACATATCATTCAATGGTTTCTAAAACTCATGTATTCAGTTGGTACTCTCATCTATCTATCTATATAGCTACCCATCTACACACAGGATATCTATACTGGCTGCAGGTGGTGATTAAGACCAATTCTAGGTCCCCCTGGAAATGACAATTGAGTGAACTCAGCGATACACTCCGAGGCGATGATTGAGCAAGTGTGGAGAGGCACTGAGAGGCCCGGATCATGCGGACATGCAGGCTGTTATCGGGTGAGTTTGGAGATACACTGGGAGGTCATGATCCAGCGAGTTTGGAGAATAACTTTGAAGCCAAGATAGTGCGAACTTGCAAGCCGTAATTGACCAAGTTTGGAGATACACTGGGACACCGTGATCGAGCAAGTTTATAGATGGACTTGGAGGCCGCAATTGAGCGAGTTGAGAAATACACTTTGGAGGCCGTGTTTGAGCGAGATACGACGAGAATATACTGGCGGCCGATTGATGGCACACTCTGTTCTGAGACTTTATTTATCAATTAATTGACTCGCAAACCTGGGCATCTGACAAAGTGAAATTTCCTTTGAGCTCATCATGGCAGGCTGGCTGATTGCGTTTGATCGTGTAGGGAGGTACGCCAGCAGCTGAAGCTACATTCAGAGGTTGACTTGGAATGATGAGAATGGAGAGCAGACAAATATTCTTGGGTGGATGCCGTACTCAGTATATGCTGTACTCGGTGAATGCTATACTCAGTGTATGTTGTACTTGGTGTAGGTTGTACTCAGTGTCAACTCATGATCATGGCATGCTGAGATGGAGAGGGATGACTTAACAGTCTGTTCAGCAATGATAGTAGACTTCTGGATGTGACAGAAAGAGTTGGCTGATAGAGATGAGAATGATGTGGAGTGTACGAGCAGGTGTGCCGAATCTGCGGTACAACTTGTTTGATTCGGTTGGAAAGACGTCATATCGATGTCATTTTACTCCAGATAAGGGCTCGTTCCTGCCATATCAGGAATGGTAAATTTAGTCGCACACCAATCTCTCTGAGTTGCAGTTTGTCATGATGATTGGCCCCCTCTCTTCTCATCTCTCTCCTTCTTGTTCTCCAAACTCTGCCATCACTTAAGAACAAGAAATTAGGTCATCCCTCTCTGTCACTCCATGCCAAGATCAAGAGTTAACACCAAGTACAGCATATACCAAGTACAACATACACCAAGTACAGCATACACCAAGTACAGCATTCACCAAGTATAGGATGCACTGAGTACTGCATTGACTGTACTGCATCATCCTAGGATCGACTATCTCTTGCTCCCAGCCAGTCTCTCTGCAGACTTTGCTGTACACAATTCTCCACATTCCCACAATTAGGAGTTAACCAATCACTAGAGTCTCAGCTTCCATCGTTCATGGCTCCCGATATACCGCCTCCAGATTTTCTGTATCGCGATTGACTGCCTCCTGATCAGTCGCTTCCAGATCACCCTCTTCCAAGTATTCCTCCAATGTTTCATGATCATGACCTCCAAGTGTATATCCCAACACGCTCAATTACTGCTTCGAAGTGCATCCCATACTCGGTCACTCATGGCTCCCAAGCACATATCTGAGTTCACTTGATCACGGCCTTCAAGTGCATCTTTGGTTCACTCGCTCACTCATTCTCCAAGTACATATCTCAGTTCACTCCATCTCTCAGTCTCCAAGTGGGATTCCAAAGTTGCCTGATCCCGGCCTCCAAGTGTATCTCTGTGTTCACTCAATCTTCATCTCCAACTGCATTTCCAAACACGCTTGATCACAGCCTCAAAGTACATCATCAATGTGCCATGGCGATTGTACGGAAATACAGGGGTATTAGAGGTGGACAGAGTGGCGGGGAGTATGCATTTTGCAGACCCTGGAGCAGATTGATATCATCTGATTTCCATCTCATTCTATCATACAATATTAATACACCCTCCATCTTTCCCAACATTTGGTTCCACCCACTCTGTCTGAGATTTCGCAGATCTGTGCAATTGTGTGGATCCTTAACGCTGGGTAGTATCATATCTTCTCACCTGATTTATCTGCTGCTCAAACAAGCACTGCTGTCCATGATGAATTCCGTTTGGATGTCGCGAGAGGTTTGGCGGACTGTTGATAGTGGGTACACTACCTTCTACCTTCATCATTTCACCAGAATGGCATCCAAGTGGTTTATCTCAAACTACTCTTAATGCGGGTGTCGAGGTGCTTCTCCAATTATGCTTGAGTACCATCTGTGGCCAGATTGACAGTATGCATATACATAGAGAGACTTAAATAATACATGCCCTGTTATGATGTTGCGAATGTTGTGACTGTAATAAAGACAACTATGATATGACGAAATGCCTTGTGGATATGTAAGAACCACTGCTGTGAGAATACAGCACCAAATCTCCTGCAGAGCAATGCAGTGGTCTCAGCTGTGTACAAAGTATTCCACAGCAATGCGCAGCAGTTTCACCTTCCCTTGTAGTCTCCAACACCTCTGCACAGAGATGTCAGGGGCTCCAAAACTTGACTGTTCCTTAAGTCGAATCCCAAAGCATCCGGAATGCACCTCTATAACTTCCGGTGCTTTGGGGAGCACCTGAGAATCCGTTTGCAGAGTCTGAGAGTGCTTGGCTTAGCTCCAGCAGTGTATGGGAGCATCTAGATGTAGTTAGAAGCACTGGTGAGGTCGCTTGGAGTATCTGGGAGGATAGCACGTTGCTTCCAGACCGATTTACATTTTGCCGATGTGTGAGTGAACATGTCAGAGTTAGTGGAGAATGCTTCTCAGTGGCATGGGAGTAAGTGTTAACCAAGCGGGCATGTAACAAATAACAGAGTTCATGTTGGTGGTTGAACAAAAGATATCAGGGTAGCAAATACATCAGTAATTGTAATGACTATATAGTATAATCGCTGAATTGCACTATATAATGCATGTGCTACATTTGAATGACAGTAAGGATACAGCTGTGTTATCAGTAACATACAGTTGTGCTATCGGTAAAATATAGGTGTATTATCAGGAATTCAGATAATAACTGTGGGGTCGTTTGTATCATTTGGTTTATCGGTCATATGGAAGAATACTGTTGGCCATCTAGCTTAGTGTAGATCACCAGTAACAAGATCACATTTTCCAGACAAGTTCGACAAATCTGATGGCCTGTATGACATCATTGGCGCAATATATGGGATCATCCAGATTATTAGTGAGATGGCAGAACTTATTGTAATTGTGATTGTCACCGAAGCGCCTCCCAGGCATGCGATGTAATTTGAGTTCCAAATATTCCTCCTCCATTAGAGTGTTCCTGGGGTTAGACTCCTCCATGTCCTATACCTGGGCCGGTGGATGAGGATGACAGACATCTTAGTATTGGATATCATTGATGTTGTCAGTTTCCTGCGGAATATTGTTCAGTGAAGGGGCTGGGATACTGCCATTGAGTTTGGGGGATTCTGTAGGACTGTGCCAGGCTGGTGAGTACTGTCTTTGGCTTGGCAGGTGTTTTTGTTGGTGTCTGGCTGGTTGCGGCAGCCGACTCTAGTGACTAATGTGAAGATGGCATTTACGGTTTCCATGCCAGACAAACAATCTGATGCAGTCAGAATGTGGACATTTGAGTGCATCTGGGGAGCTTATACATGGTCTGCATGCTGGTTGCAAGGCTGGTGGTCCGCCAACTGGCTGGAGGGTCTTTGCAGTCTGTTTAATGAATTCAAGTACCAAGTCCCCTGTGTCAGCATACAGAAACCGAGGCGAATGGGTCAATGGCAACGCATTTGATGATGTGCTGATAAAGCGCACTGGAGATCTGTCAGAAGTTCAGAGACTGAATGGTGAATACGAGAATACTCGAACAAAGAGGAACCATCTTGTCGATCATTGTATTCTTCGTTCATATAATTTTTGACCATACATATAAAGTTTGATGATGTATATCAAATTTAGCAGCATCGAGTTTGATGATATACTTCAAGCCCGGTGGATCAGATGGGTCGAGCAGGTGGAGACTGCCGATGGATTGCTTTAGTTAAGTTCAGATAGCAGTGGCAAATTTCGATGTGAGTGCATCTGTCCAGCAGACTGTTTTCAGCAAGTTTCTTCACCATCTCTTTGTGCTAGGGATGTTGATGACCATCGACCATCACAAGTCTCGAGGATTACCAGACACCTTCTCACATTAAATAGAAGTACAGAAACCAATGTATCAGCCCTTCGTATCAAGATATCCTTCAGAGATGCCAGTTCCAGTTGGTTTCATTGTTCCTCTGGGGATAAAGAATTGGGACTCCAATGGCAGCTGAAATGATCATATGAAGGTCTACTAAATCGAGTTTACTATCCATATGTCCACAGTCACAGCTGAGATGTTGCATATATACAGACTCTCTCTAGCCATCATGCCTGTTTTCTCCATCTGTTTTACCCTTCATGTAATTTAAATTCGCACTGCCAACGACTGAAGTTTCAAACCCATTGAATGTACCCTTCCAAGACTAACTCTACAACCAAACCTCTAATCGCTGATCCTAAAGCTGCCATTTTCACCCTGTCTACATGATCATACTCGCCAAGAAATTAAAGTCACAATCAGCAATGGGGTTACCAAGGCAGGTTACTTTGATACAGGCAATACATGGTAAGGGCACTGACTCATAAACCCAAGCAACGGAACCCCAAGCACCCTGGAGGCCACCAGCTGAAGAAGGACCATGAGAATATAGATACTGGCAGGCCTGCAAAGTGCAAGCCGGGGTTGGCAAAGATCAAAACCAGTGGCTCGATATATATCCAGATACCTAAAGTACTGAAGCCAATTGCGATCTCTGATGACCCCAAGTACAACCAGGCGATGGCGCAGGAGTTGAAGCAGCACACAATGAACAAGATGCTGGTGGTGGAGACAGGCAAGGACGATGATGACAAGGACCAGAATTACCAGAACCAGGACGACGAGGACTGGGAGGATGATGATATACTCTCTATCACCTGGGAAGAAGTGGACAAATACCTGGTGAGTACCATTCAGCATTTAAAGGAATATACCTAACCACCATATAGGGATACCAATTACTCAGTAGAGGCGATCTGTACATCATGCCACCAGCTAAGGCAGAAGTCATCCTCAGAGTCGACAAAGAAATGTTGAAGTCCTGCACACAGCCCAGCTAAGACATATGGGACAAGACCAGGGTACACTCAATTGTTACCACCACCGAGGGCACCAAGTCGTTTTACCAGAATATTATGTAGCGCCCTGAATATATTCTCACAATATACCTCTCAACTTGGCATTGTAGCCAAGATCTACTCAAGAGCAGCTACTTTGGAAGATAGCACTCACATGGTCATACTTAGGTGGGGAGAGGATCTTGCCTGGTGGGCCGTGGAGATACAGGATAACCAGTGGGTGGATAATACAGAATGGCAACTGGTGATTTGGAACTGCAATTGTTGCAATGATGATGATGATGATGACAACGGCAACAGCAATTTGAAAGGCAGTAGGCAAGACAAGAAAGCTAAGACCGGGAATGGAAATGAACCAATTCTGCCTAATCAACACTTTGAGGACAATGACAATCCATCAGAGAACAATGACACCAAAGCCCTCGAGTTGTTATCTATGTGCTCTCTAACGGAGTTAATTACAAATCTTGTAAGTCCTCTATCCGGAATCTTGCCAATGTGGTCAAATTCGGCTTTGAGAGGTCAACCGAACGCACACTTCGAACCATGCAAGGCTCGTTATTGTTGCTCCTAGTCTGGAGCCCTTCGGCAGATGTACTGGCAAAACGGGATGCAGCCCGAAAGCACCCCAAGGACCGATTCGGTGCTCTATAATGCCAGCAATCAGAACGACAAAGCAGAATCCCTCTGGCTCAGCAGACATCTGGGTGGTGTCTGACAAGGTTGTTTTTAAATATGCCATATGCGTCCACTTCCATGGTGCATGGATGCGTGGAGCCAACAGAAGATGTAGCAAAGGTTCAGAGAGTCTACGCAGGGAGGATGCTGTCTGGTGGGCACTGTTGCACATCTTGGAGGAGTGGGAAAGAACGAACCAGCCGACACCAAATTGGACCCATGACACCCCGGGACCAAGCCCTGAAAAGCCAATGACCTCAGGACCTCCTTGACAACCGTGACCCTGTGGACAATCAGGATGGTTTGGTCAACCAGAACGTTTTACTGCTGACTTCTATTTGTACTGCCGCTGCCAATCCTACTCAAGTGGTTCGTAGTACTGTAGCAGCCATTCTTTCTCCTGGGGTTCGCCCTACCGTGAAGGGATGTCCTGCACTTCACCCTCATTGGTTTCGCACTCTTCCGATTGGCCCTGCTCCGATGGCACATGCCCGGTGTAGATCGTTTGGTGGCGAGTTGCAGGGTTTGGATGGTCACAACCCACTGGCAAAATGGGTGGCACAATTCTGCACAATCTACCCCCACCATGCAATTTATGTCACCAACTCTGTCAGATACTGGAATGATGACAATGATACTATTCAAATTCTACAGTTCTATTGTTTAAATGCAACTATTCAGAGGCCAACCTTGGACAACATGAGTCATTTGAACCCACCTGGATCAAGGTACAACAGCCTCTGTTATATGTGCAGTAAGCTTTAATGGTCCTTGCCATGCGAGAAACCGTTCTGTATCGACCAGGATGAGCATCTGTCAACCAGCCTAAAAGTGACCAGAATCAATGATATGAAAAATCCGGTCCTCCGTGTATTGTGAATGACTGCACTCAATGCTGATGGAGGTAGGCTTCTACTCTCAGTTAGGGCAATTCATTGCTGACAGCAGTCAGCATCATTCATCCAGTTGATAAACCATCTATGTCTACTGGTATAGACTGTGGATTTTGGATTGGCATCTAGAGTCTTTGGGGATATTATGTTTGGATTGTATTCCGAAGACTTTCATTTGTTTTTCCACCGGTCATGTCTGAAGTGCCACAGATTATATCATTTGGGAGGTATTTGGTGGGTTATGGTTTAGTTTTCCTGATGGGATTGGATCTTGAAGCAATTTATCTAGTATTTGGATGGTATTCTGTTGGCTGTTTAATTGGGTTTACTTGTGTATTGTTGATTGCATATTGTCACGTGAATTTCCATACCCTACCTGTATATTATATCTCTTCCGTATCAACATCAGCACAATGTTGAATGGTTCGGAAGTCATAACTCAAGGACTCAGCTAGTCTAAACAGCCACACCGATCCTTCCAGAAGCTCCCAGAAGCTCCCAAACAGGCAGAATGCAAAACAATGTGCTTCTCAGGTGCTCTGAGAGTACTTTCACATGTTCCTCAACGCTTCTGAAGTAGCGGAACAGAATACAAGAATTTTCTAAAGAGTATGAAGTTGTCTTCAGATTGCAATAAAATCATGCCTTTTAGTTGGTAAAATTTCGGATCTGCTTGGACTACGAGACTCGTCTCCAAGACAATTCTGGTGCACCTGGAGCCAGACTCTCCGGGAGTGATAATATATAATGTCTATATCGTCTAGTAAAGTTTGATAAACTTTCTCGCAGCTATACACCTGAATCAGGCATTCTAATCTAATCAATATACAGTCCAGTACGTATCTAAATCAACATGATTATTTACAAGCCATATGCTATCGATGCCACCCAATGCAGCATTCTGCTGCTCCAAATGCGCTGGTCCAACTACTGCTCCAACGGGTACAATATGCATCTTATTCGTTTGTTTGACAACCCGGATGAACCCGTCAACACAATCAGCCCAACCATGAAGATCATTGTACTTTGTTGGAATCACCACCGCGTATTCTAGAGCTTGAGTACGTAATACCCATTGTTGCGTCTTCTGGCACCTCTTAGAAAAGTTCGAGAATGTTTTCCTGGCTGGCAGGCGCTCCTGAAATTGGAGTATCTGATTCAGTGGAGTCCAGCTGAAGTATAATCCAAGAAAAGAAGGAATTTGTCCATGGAAGGTGTTATCGAGGTCATTCTCTTCACTTTTCGTATACTGGACCCAGATGTTATGAGCTTCAGGCATGATCTCTTGGTTGGCATTGGTATATTGTACCTTGCAATCAAGTCCCAGATGCTCAACAGATATAGGGCAGTGAAATGGTTGACGGTAATACAACAGCCCATCCTGGAGTTGAATAAATATACTGTCTAAGAGTACATTCTGATCATATCCGAGCACGAGTCCACTAACTTTGTGTCCCCAGTCCTCTTCAATTTGCGCACAGAATAGCTGTTGAAGGTCGGAAATTCGAAAATCTTCAGTTGCATCTCTGAGTGAAGTTAATTTGATACTTCTACACACTCTATGGACATCTGTTTCTCTCAAATGATATACCTGCTGTAATACAGGGCGGATAATGGGCTCGTCTTGAATTGTTTGGAGACGTAACAGATGGGCTCTGTATGTACTTTGCCGTTGATCGGTAACAAACAGTAGGTTGAAATCTTTCGCCGAGTCCATATCATACCAGCCTTGGAGTGCAAGATGAGACAGTGTCTCCTCCATGTAGTCAAGACCGGGAAACCGATCATTATGCATAAGCATCTGTCGAATGTAATTGACTTTGTTGCTAGATCGATATGCCTCTTCCACGTTGGCGATATGTAGCCATTCAGAAATATCAGTGGTGAAATTGTCACCGGAACCCATTCGCCAAATTTACTCAGATATATGGCTTGCAAGATGCATCTTTAGATATCCACAATCAATCACACGTTGTTCAATGGTTTTCCTGAGCGCCTGAATGCCAATTGTCTCCCACCAAGCTTCAAACTCAATCTAGCGGAGGGAGAATTCCTTCTTGAACTACATCTGGTCAATTCCGGTAATGCTAAAAATCTCTCTCTCAAGCTGGTTAGTCACGCAGTCCGAATCAGCCAAGCTACAGGATGTGGCTTCTGTCTGTGCAATGGATAGGCAGATATGAAATTGCAGTCGCTTGTCGGCGGTCATGTTTGCCGCACCGTAAGCCTCGTATTCGGTGGCAGGTTTCCTTATGGCAAGTTCGTTGGCGAATATGCTTCTGGGACCGGTTGCCATAGTCCCGACTTCCTGCAATAGTTGTCGTTCATCTTTCTGGCATAATGTATCGAAAAGCTTGGGTTTAGCATGTGTAACTTGAAGGATTTCGCACTCCAATCACTCTATTGCCTTCTGACGATCAACATCTGACCAGGTGGTTGCCGCTTGTCAGGCTCTACTCAGGCGTACCTGAAATTGTCTGCATTATGTAGTGGAAACCATTTCAGCCCCATACACAAGTGCCTCCATTGCAGCACGAATTTTATGAATCTTTTGTTTGCGTAACAGATGGGATTCGCTTGCCAACAGGCCATCAACTTTGGCGTTCGCAGACTTCGACAGTTTCCGTACTAGAAAAATGCCCTGCTTCTGGCAAAATCGTTTCAGTGCATCATCTAGTGTATTGAGGAATAGGTCCAGGTGATTTTGTTGGCTAACAAGTAGACAGAATTCACATAATGCCCGGACTGCTCCCATCACAATTGACGGATGCTGTTTCCGCCGCAGTTTTCCCATGACCCTTGAAGCAGACAGGAATGGGCACGAAATTCACTGCGAGTGTTCTGATCATTCCACGGATCTCTTCACCTTGCCAGGTGCCACATTTCAATAAATCGAATGGTTTAGAGAAGTGCTGGAGGCCGGGATATTGAGGCACCGATATGAATCAATTGTCAAATTGATTCTTGACATTTCTAGCTTTCCAGTAATTGAGCAGCCCGTGCAATAAGTCTTTAACTAAACCCAAGAGCAGCTGATGCAATTCATCAGACTGCCAAAGCCGATAGACATTGCAGAGAGGGTATTGCCAGAACTGGTTGCGGGTTGGGCAGATACCTAAAGTGTGCAGAGCGTCAATATGGTTGTCCTCCAGCATCTCCGAGTAAATATGGTGGTCTCTTGAGTTATTGAGTGGTCGAAAAGTTGAATGTCCCATTGGCGCACCTTTAGGAATTTCACAAATTGGGCATGAGCCATATGAGACTTGAGTAACCATGACTTGTTCAGGATAATCCCCGACCTAGGCAGCCAACAGAGGATAACATTGTCGCTGGAATCCATCTGCACAATCCCATCTCAAGCCAGGGCCAGTGATGTCAAGATGTCTAAGTTGAGGCAGCACAGTTCCTACCGCATTGTACCATGCTTCGTCGATGTTTTTGGCACCATTCGGGGGACATGGGATCAGTCCGACGACAATCCAGGCATGCTTTTTCGGTGTCCGGCGGACATTTGTTCGAATATTACCAATTGTGACGTACAGTGGCCAGGCGTGCTGATCACCCGAAAAATTGGTCAAGTGAGTCTTGTCGGATGCATGTATGACTGGTACAATCGTTGCTCCGGTAGGAAGTTCATCCTAAGTATCCCAAAACCAGACGCCCAAATTCATCTCGCTGTAGATTCGACGACTGTCGGAGTCAGCAAGGTGCACTGGTTCAAAATGGAGGTGTGCCTGAAATGGGAGATGTGCTAGAAGGAACTGAATACATTTGAAAATATCCCTGTAGTATAACGTTCCAAAGATATGGGAGTCATCTTCAATCCAACTATCATCGCCAAGTCCGAAATCGAGTTCAGAGAGGAGGTTTCTCATGGTATCTGTGGATTGGAATGATTTGATTCTGTAGTTGTCCAGCCCACGCCTGAGATGTTGATCTATCCATGTTTTTGTTTGCTGGCTAAACGACTGAGCCTGCTGAAAGTTGTGTGCGGACTGAACTGCATGCCATTGATTCCATTCTTCTGAGTACTTGCAATGCTTGTTGTACAATCCAGTTGCTTTGCCATATGCTTTCCCCCCTGCATTTTCCACTCCAGCTACCTGCCTAAGAGCCATTATCTTGGTTGGATCAGGGGTATAGGTGAGATCTGGCTGCTGAGGGTCTATAGGTTCTTTGTTGGGCGTATCTTCAGGTGGTGGTGCACCCAGTATGTTGTCTATAAGTAGATCATCAATTGACAGCTTCTCGATGGCCATTCAGGTGTACCTACTGTAGTCGAACCATGATGGCGCAGGGTGAGGGAAGCCGGCAGGTGGTAGAATCCCGTTGGGTAAAAACCCTTCATTCATCAATACTGGTTGATCTTGTTGATAGAGAGCTTCCAGTTGGTTCTTGTTGCACAATTTCTTTTTGCAGATAAAGCATGTAACATGTTTCCGGCAAGTGTTGACCATCTCTGAGAAATGCTCAGTGTTCTGACGAATCTTGGTGATGCTTCAGGGGGTATGGTTTGTTGCTGGATTTGAGCCTCAAGGATAGTTGTTTGAAGGTGAGCTAACTCAGGTTAGCGTATCACTTTCAGAGCCGCATCACACCCCACCAAATGTAGAGGAGGGGTAAAACAAAGTAACCTTACGATCAGTTTTGTTCACAAACTAGGATCATATCTATCAAATTCCACACAATAATGCTTCACATTATCTACTGATAATCGTCAGCAGAGAAAATTTCTTTTGTCATCACTGTCATCAGTGCAATTAACTTTTAATACCGTTCATCAGGTGCTACTACTACGATCGGCCTTATCAGATAGTACGTCATTTCGGCATTGTGCAGATTATGTCTACACTCGAGCCTCAAGCAGTGGATAACATCAGCTTAATACAATGAAATAGAGAAGTTTCCTTGCTGGCTGTATGCCCGCTCAATGATCATCGAGAACTGATAGGCTGGTAGGATGTTATCTTCAGTAATGATCCTTGACCAGTGGGTGGATCCTGAGCAGACAATGAAGTTTACACAAGGAGCTCAAAAGGAAGCAATCACTGTTGCTGCTCGACTAACAAGGCCTCATATTGAATCAAGTGCTGGTTGTACTCACACATTTTGAGATTAAAATGCCTAGTCTTGCTAACCTTCTAACCGGATATAGTTCTTGTTGGGTTCCTGGAGATATTATGTCGAATCTCTTCTATGACCTTTACTGTGATGAACCGAATAACAGTGAGCTTCTATCCAAGATCCTACTATACGAATTCGAGCATATAACAAAGAAATGCAGGATGTGTGTGACTATGATTTCTTTTTCTCCGCCGGGTTTCATGGATCAAAGGTGCAGTGAAACACCACAGTCTGTGAAAAAGAAGATGGATATAACAGGCCTTCATTCCGCCGAAGGTCACTGCTACCTTCAATATTCTCAATTATACTCTGCTTCATTCGAAATCACCAATTGAATTGATTATTTGATTATAATCATCATTTTGTTCACATACGATGTCAACGAACGGATCTCCACTAAAGACAACCAATATGGCTCCACCGTGTGGGCTGGTTGGCTCACAAAAACGTCCAGATGACATTGTGCGAGCATCAGAGAATAATACTGGAAATACACCAAGCAAAGACACTCAATTCTGGCAGCCCACAAATCAAATTCATCCTCCACCGGGGTATAGTTACCTGCCCTTGCAACTACCATTTCCAGGCGCTCCCCAGTTCTACCACCATGCCCCATTGAACATGACACCAAGCTCACAACCAAGCACTGGTGAAAGCCAAGGATATCACAGTTATGGACCATCGTGGGAAGCATATGATTTCCCCCAAGGAGGTTATGGTGGACCTCAAATGTTCCCCCCTTAGCAATTCACAGGACATGGGCCGTCATCTCCAGATGCACCTTGAGTGGCTCCAGCACCGCCTCGAATCAATCCCGTTATTCGGCCGGCGTCTTCCTTCTCTACTGCGCCAGGACAACTTCCCGGCGCACCAGGGAGGCCCCCCAGTAGCCTCCCAACGAAACGATTTCTGCTGGCTGCGGAACCACGTCGGACTGATGTTGCGGGAATTTCGGATTGGCCTCCATTGCTAGATATTTCGTATGACCAATTCGATGCAGGTTATGAGAGGTACGATTTGTCCAACTTGGGTGGGGCTGAAGGCAATGCCCCAATCAGCTTGAAGCAAGCAGAATTCTCCTTGAAGCAATTTGCCAAAAGTATGGGGCAGCCTAAATTTAGTGCATTCAACAAGTGGAAGAAAGTATGGGTGGCGGGGTTTCTCGAGAAAAAGCATCAGCCGATAATGCGGGGACAGAACAGGTCGAAACAGTTGTGGGATCGGCCCCTGCACTGGCAGACTGTGGTTGCAGATTTTTTGGACACATTCGAGACCTGGCTGACATTGGAAAATTTTGATACTGGCGAACGGATTCCGCGACAGTAGTTTGAGATGATTTTAAAGAATTGTGTAAGCAAGGTTCGGGAGGCGAGATTTGGGAGGCGAAGAAGAGAGGAAGGCGAGACAATAAGCGACCGGCGACGGATTGGCGAGAGCATGTGGGCCAAATGCGAGAGGTAACCTCCCAGATTTGCCAAATACAACTTTCATGATTGTGATTCGTTGAGTGTCAAACGGCAACTATGACCAGATATCCAGCATGCAACTTCAAGCTTCATACCGAGATGTGTGGCACTGGGAGGAGCTGATTGATTTCATTGAAAAAATTGTGGCCCAATAGAACCATACCGTCTTACTGCTTTATACAAATGCAACTTGATGCAGGAAGAATTGGACGAAGAGTATATGGGATTATACACACCGGGGCAAATGCTGAATGACCCTCTATATGGTCAGATTTCATACAACAGTTCCCTTTCTAATGGCTTTGAGTTGAAACTGGAACACAATGTGCAACTATTTTTGTTAGAAATGAAGGCAGCTACAGGGAAGGATATTGCGGAGTACGTAATTAGACCGGCCAAGGGAATTCCCGCTAGCCTGGTTACGGTTATTTATAACCCACTGCTAATTGGTATATATAGACTTCGGAGGTATCCGATGAAAATGAAAGAGTGGTGCATGAGGAGGCAGCAGGTGGGAAAGAGACTGCCAGCAGTATTAATGTAAGTTCTGATTGAGTGAATAGAATTGATTATATTCCACATATTCATTGGGTCCAAATGGTTGTCTGTGAAATACCTAACATCGCGTTCAATTTCAGGAGGCCCGGAGTAAGATCCGATCTGCCCAATTACCTCGGAGCAACAGAAAGAGATCATTGAGGATCAAAAGATGACCGACAAAGGTGCAAGAGAGGTTCAGGAGCAAGTGGATGGCGAGGAGAACCTCGATCCAGATAATACCAGTTCAGTATTGAATCCTGTTCTGAACACAATTAACAACAAATTTGAACATGAGTGTCTTGATGAGGCGGTCAGGCTGCTGAATGCCCATCTTATTTGCCAATCAACAGATGACTGTGTTCCAGGCCACATGTATTCAATTCCAGCTCTGCCTGGAACTAAGTTTTTGGCGAACCAGGTTTGGGCCATATGGTTCATCGTGAGGAGGTGGGTTTCGGATACTGATAGGCCAGGAGCACTGGTGGCGGATGAAATGGGTCTGGGAAAGAGTTTCACCCCGGTTGCAGTGGCAATGCTTTGCAAATTGGTTATGGTGATAGTTGTAATGGGGTTGCCACTGTCCATTTTATGTGGAAATACGCTTGAGGAGTGGGTTAATCTGGCACAGAATGTCTTTCCCGGGACTATCGTTGACGAACGGGAGTGGTATCCGTTGCGGAGACAGAATTCAGTGCCCTGCCGTCTATTAGAGATCCAGTCAACTCCACCGCAGGGGCATCCAGCGCTTAAATCAGCTTTTTAACCAATCTTGGTGGTAACAATGCCCGGAGTTGCAGAGATGTTCAAGAGTTTGATCGACGAGATTACATATGGAACCGATTTCACACTAATTAATTTGTTGCACACTGAGAATGAGAATCTCACCCACGAGGATCTGAACACAAGTATTGAGGTGCTGGAAAACTGATGGAATATGAACCTTGTGTAGTATTATACCTTAACATCGAGAGCGAAACCATCAAGCAATGGCCAACTCTCACACTGTTCATGGAGTGTTGAGATTTTTGATGAGTCTCATCGGTACAAGACGAAAAACAGTGTAGGCTGGCGAATTGCAATGAATGCGAGAATTGGATTCAAACTTCAAGTCACTGCAACGCCGGGATTCCATTCACTCTATGACTGGTGGTTTCAGACGATGTGGGTGATTTCATGTGTGCCTCAAGACCCATAGGATGAGACTTTGATGGAAAAGCATGGTGCAGAGGCACTGTATTCCGCTGTGAAGGGTTTGATGCATGCTATCCGGACTGAAAACCGGGATGCTCACCAGGATGCGGCACACCGGATGATCCAAATTGCAAAGCCCTGGACACTAAGCAGGTGGTCAGAATCGAAAATGGCAAGTGGGAAACCACTTGTTCGGATACCGAAGGAGAATGCACACCTTGTTGATCCTGAATGGACTGAGGAAGAGCAAGCTAAACAAAAGACCCTTGTGGAAAGATACACTTCACAAGGTGCTTCAGGAGCGTGGAGGGTTTATAGATGGTGGCTGGCAGGTTTCTCAATGGTATTAGGAGACACCGAAGATCAGAATGACATCTCATGACAATGGTACAATGAATGGCCACTCGATACTTGGGTGGATTCTCCGATCTTCTGATGGCTGAGAGACACATTTCAGCCAATCCTTGTCAATGCAGCTGGGGAGTATCCCAAACCTGACGAAGACGAAGCATTAAATGAGACTCTCCTGCACGAACCTGAAAGTAATTCACGTGCCTTGCCTTGTGCACCTCCTCCTCAAAAGGCCATGCTATTTTGTCCTCTGCCAGGCCAAGTTCATCATTTGAAGTGGTGGCTCACAAAGGTTTTTGGGGATCATTTGGATATTTTCTACATGTATGCGGATATGGGCAACGATGAGCGCACAGAAATGCAGCTCAAATTCGAAGATTCGCCAATTCCCTCTGTGTTTGTAACTACACCCACAGCGGGTAGGACAGGCCTCAATCTCACAGCAGCAAACCATGCGGTAATAACTCAGAAGTTCAGGGTATTGAATGAGCAGTACCAGGTCTTTGCACGGGTTGTCCGACTGGGGCAGAACAGAGTCCCACACACATGGCGATTGAACACTGGACCCAGTGGTTCTGATAACAGAGCAAGTGATCTCCACCGCCTCTCTGGAGTGGCACAAATGAGAGTCCTGCATGGCCTTATGAGCCGACCGAACATCACGACTCTGATGATATACCGCATTCTGGAGAGTCGGGAAGACCATACGAAGCAGCTTGCAGGGTATGGAGACGTCGTGCCATCAGATGATGGCGAGGATGAATCAGAATTTTTAGCGCAGTGTAATCAATGTGTGCCTCTTTAAACATTCCACCAATACAATTTCATCATCTGATGAAAAATAGTCAAATGGTATGGAGAATAAGGTGCTGGGGAGGAGTCGAGGAGTATTGGTTAGAGTTTGATTGCATTTCGTGTTTGATGATTATTGTAATGAATATGAGATGAAGTCAATGATCAACAGATTTCTGGTAAACTGAACTAGTGCCTGATTTGGAGGATCCAATATGTGATGAAAAGCAGGTGCGCCGGTTTGATGGTTGACTAAGTCAAATTCCGCGGTGCCATATATTTCTCTTTGTGAGAAGCTGTCGAAGCAGCAGTCTCTGCTAATCTTACATCGTCCGAGAGGAATTGTGGTACCTACATCTGCGAACAGAATTCGAGTATTCAGGCGCCCCTGAATCAGCATGTGTGATTCAAATTATAGGTAACTTATCTATTTCAGGCACACCGGACACTAGAATTGCAAAAGAATTGGGGATATTCTCTGAATCAACACTTTTGAATAATTTACTGTCAATTGCAAAAGAGAATTGATATCAACTTCATGACTTTCCTGAGACTGATCCAGCACAGTATATCTCTAATCATCTAGAGATTGAAAGACTGTCTATGCCAGATCGAATTGATGTATCGTATCCTGAGACACGGCTGTCATATTCCAGGCTTATCCGAAAAATCCAGCCGAGTATTTCCTCACTCAGAAATGAAATTCAGGCACACCTCAGATCCACTCTCCTGTCGAGGTTGATGGTCTCAGATTTGACACCGCATGCATATTCTATTCAACGCCCAGTTTTGACAAGCAGCAACTCATTATTAACGTATGATCCCACTCCAGGCATGCCTCTGAACTGTGCATACCCACTTCGCATTACCCTTGAATGGTTCATTTTGCTCCATTTCAAGCATATTTCTTCCTGTCTGAATGCGTTGAATCTGTGGCTGCCAGCACACAGAGTGTCCATCTTACAGACACTAAACTTTTAGGTTCAGGCGCGGCTCATACTGCTCAGCCGCAGTAAATATCTGAAGCTTTCCTTGATCAGTATGGGAAGGCCGCTGCTCAACTGCCATAACTGTCATGCTCCGTGTCAACCCATCTGTTGGAGGAAGGTGTCCACCACACACTTACCATAGATACACAGCCCTGGGCGATAAGTAACTACACTTAACTGAATTTTTACTAGCAGGTATATTAGGACCTATATGTTTCCAGGATCCTAAAATTGATCCTGTCGTTCGAGCTCCATAATCGAGCTGCAGCTTGAGAGAGTGAACCTCAAATGACAGGTTCTGCTCAGCGACTGTGCAGATGACCGGCAACTCCCACACACTGGTATACCACACTTCCTCGAACAGGCTTAAATACAGAATGCTTCTAATGCAGACTTCACTATAGTTTGACTAACTTGTATGTTTGGGCCGCCGGAAACTCGTATCTTAAAACAGATTATGAACTGATTTCCATCAAGAGAGCTCGAAGAGTAAGAGAATCTGAATGCCAGTCTCAGCTCAGCGGCTCGATCGGTGACCTGCAAGCTCCTGCCTGAAGTTCGTGACAAATCATACACAGACGATATCTGATTTCCTCCAACGTCCAATTTCTAGTGTGCAGAAAGATCAAATAGTGATGAAAGCTTGAGTTAGGACAATGCAATGTTTGATAGTGCATGTAACTGTCACAGTAAGGAGAGCCTGCATTTCCAGCCATTGCATTGGATTGAATTCTCCATGCCTATTCAATGCTTGCTGCACCTCAATTGGCTGGAACTGCATGGTGTTATTCGTCTTTCCGCTGTCAGATGAAGCCTCATGACATATTCCATATAGTTCTTATGCACTACTTTGAACCCCAATATTCATGTTAAGTCAACAGTGTAGCATTCAGACTCATAATGAGTATGTGATTCAATGATGCAGTGTTTACAAGATAGTATGCGCAACATCCTAATCTGAGTGACAATTTATGACCCATTCGCTAGCAATCTGGGCATTGACGCCAACTGGAATCGATTAGATTACCCCTGAGTCTTCATTGTACCTTCAACGTTCGTTCTCTGTGTTGAAACTGTTCTTTGTAACTCTAAATTCTCTGCCCTCTCTTACACTGACTGCATACATATTGTGACTTCAGCAGACTCGGACCACTGATAGTGAAGTTCTGCACACGATAATGCCTAATCAACCACTAACTTTGCTGCAGAATCTTACAACAGCAGAATATCATCAAAATAGGGTGTCCTTCTGACTGGTATACCGCATTCGGAAATTCGTATTTATCCACAATCAGTAACATACTCAGTTTGAACCAATGTCACTTCAAGAGTTGCCACTCAGCAAGTTCCCAGCTCTATTTTGCATCCAAGTTCTGCAAGATTCTTCAACACACCGACAATTCTGTGCCACGCCATCACCGCTCAAATGCTCAAACTAGAGTCACAATGAACTACTTTCGGCAGAGTCATATGTAGGGGCAATTACGATCAACCCATTTATCAGTTAATGTCTCGAGTTCTTCAGGTGTGTCGTGATCTTCAGGTGCGTCTGGTTTTATTCTAGGTATGTTGGCTTAAACCAAAGTCAAATTCTTGCGTCAATAGCATACTTCGATACGAGTGCTATCATTCGGGAATTGGGGGCTTGAACAATCCATCTAATCCGGTGCAGCTGATGCTTCCTAAATCACAACAAAAAACTACAATTAACTATATAAATATGAACTGCCGACATTTCTTCCAGACTCTTTCGAGGTACACTTCAAGGTTGCATCCTCCTGCACCGAGCGTCACGTTTTCCAGGCACCTCCCAAATTGCATCCTCTTCCACCAAGTGTTTCTTTGTTGCCCTATTTCCCCCTTATGGTACTCAACTTCATACTCTACTTACCCTTATATACTTCGGTCTACATTCTCCAACTTCACTTCATCATCATCAACATGGAACCTACGGCCAGGCAGGTGAGGAATCACTATTCACAGAAGAATCAAGAGGCCCACCTTGAGAGAGCACTTGCATGTGCATTGAAGAAGACAGCCAATCTTCATGGCAGATCATATGTTTGAACTTCCAACCCAGCCTTCCAGTATAGTGTTGGAGATTACTAATGTCCGCGCTATAATTTTTATTAATCAGGATGATAACGATACTGATCGAGAAATCAGCAAGAACGAAAGTGAAGACCCTGGAGAGTGCACCTTATCATCCAATATCGAAGAAGCCGATTTGCACAACCAGACAGAGGTCCAACATCTAGACCAGGCGTGCCATGATAGGCTACATGAACTACAGGGGTTCCACTCCCAACGAAACGGAGCCGTGCGGATACTGTCATTGCACGCATTTCACTTCCAAATCTGCAACATCCGGCCAGGGCCATCGCACTACCATTGCTCAAGCGCCAAAAGTCAACCATCAACATATTATGCGAGTCTGATGTTGTACCTGCCCAGGCGCTTCCTCTTCCAAAGACTGGTGGAGACCAGAATGTTCCTCAACCAAAGGCCAGCGGAGATCAGAATGTTCCTGAACAACAAAAGGCCACTTTTGAGGTAGCAATACAATTCATGGAGGCAATCATATTCTCAAAGACTCCCTGGCCAATCATTTCAGATGAGAAGTACTCGATGGTTGACGATGCTTGGAAACTCGCGATTGGAGCCCAGGATCATCAGCATGCATTACAAGGTGCTGCTGTGGGTACTCCATCTGTGTGTGAATTGCCCGGTTGTCCATCGCTCAAAATCAATCTGCAAACCCGAGAAGCTGTAAGTGTATATTCCGGTTTCTACTCATCGATTGGAGTCATGATGATACTAAACCGCAGAAATATATGTAGTTAAAACTAAAGATTGGTACCATTTGAGGGCTTTTGGCAGATGGAGCACATCGAACTATTGTCCGTAGTTACCAGTTGGATTTAGGATCAGAGACTGAGCTTCGAATTCAAGTTAGGGAGCTCCTGCTTGATGATGCTTCTCCCTCGAAGATCATCAATGATAAGAAATCATGGTACACGCGGATGGAAGTGCTTGACTTAATCCATCATGAGTTTTTTTTCACCACCAACAGCTTGGGGCGTGAACCCACCACATCCCAATTCATTCAACCACTCACACCGCAGACATCAGCGCTTGTTGCCACAGCTGTTCATTGTGCGCTCTCTGAGTATGCCACCTGAAAGAAAGTTACAGTTATGTTTTCTCAAGATGAATATCGAGGTCAATTTTGCCCTTCCACAGTGATAGATTGTATTACTGCAGAAGCCACTGCACTACTCATCCATTACACATGGTGGGATACTTCATACCCCACCTCCCCAATGGTGCTCCTACGCTAGAATATGTGCTGCTGAATTTGGATTGGCACTTCGATATTTCTTTCTGCGCTCCACAATTCCCTCTCCGACCTCAATTTGGAATGCCTCTATTTCATTCCATACTCTGAACATCTCTCCTCCCGCCCTCCCCAATGGTGCTCCTACGCTAGAAAAGACGCTCCTCAATCCCCTCTCCGACCTCGATTTGGAGCACCTCTATTTCATTCCAGACTCTGAATATCCCTCCCCCCCCCCCCTCTCCCAACTGGTACTCCTACACTAGAATAGGCTCTCCTCAATCCCTGTCAGCGCTCCTCTATCCACTCTCCGACCTCGATTCGGAGCTCCTCTATTTCATTCCAGACTCTGAGCATCCCTCCCCATTTGGTGATGCCCAGCATGGATGGCTGCTCCACTGAATGTACGCTCTTCAACCACCGTGGGCCCTCCTTGGCCCAGCTTTGCTCCCCTCAATTACATTCCGAGCTCCTCCATCAACATCAGCACTCCCCTTGCCCACCCTGCACTCCACATCATGTACTCTTCATTTGCTGGTGGCCCACCTCGTTTTCCTCCAAATTCATCATATTGCATTTCAAACTCCATTTTGATTCACTGCGAGCTAACATCTCAATTCCAACCTTTTAGATATCACAAATCGAGCCAAACAACATTGGAATTCAATTTCTCCCACTCGCCAGGCTGGAATTATTAGAAAATACAAGAAGCGCCTCCACCTTCTTTGCGCCGTGGATAAATTGTGTGTTTCTGCATTTGTCGGCCCTAATGAGATGGGAGATTGAGTAGATGACATTCAGACTATGTTCGATTGATATCATTCCGATCGGTTAGTCGGGTTATTGTTTCGGTTTTACCTGCTTTCATTCTTGAATCACTCACCACTTTCTTTGGTTTTCCTTAATGTAGCAATGCAAACAATAGAATGTTGAATGAGATGCTGGGTACTATAGTATGTTTCAGAAGTTGATAATGAACAATAATCTATGCATCATACGGGGAGGGTATTCTTATTGCTCGGGGTACATCCGGAGAAACTCAAATAACGCCTGGAGTCCTTCCAATGAATATCCATAAGGACCCAGGCATCTCTCAGAGTGAGTTTGGGATTCCCACATTGGTTGGTTGACAGTCCCAGGTGCTTTCAAACTTATCACAACCGCTCCTATGGTGCTCCCATACCAGTCATCAGAGGTCCCTGTTACTCTGAAGTCCGGCTGGAATGCCCTCCTAGCGTCTGGTTCTCTCCTGAAATTGACGCTTCTAAGTTTACACTCCACCTTCTCTCACAAGCTCCTGGAGGCTCCCAGCGCCTAAATTACAATTTGCTGATGAATCTGATTCTCTTATCTTCTAATGGTTTGGGTATTGCTACCAGTGGCCTGTGCGGCTCATCCGGTAGATATATGAGTATGGAAATCTTGATCAAGCTCATCTAACAGATACTAGGTGACGGAGATCTGAATCAAAGTCCTCGTCCAATTCAAACTTACCTAATATGATCAAAGTGTTCACATAGCAGAATTTAAGTTATGCAGATCTGGAACAAAGCCTTTGTCAAGTGTGAACAATGTTACAGATATATGGATCAGAGTCCTCGTCCACCAGGTCCAAAATTATAGAGATCACAATCATCGTTATAGAGATCCAGATCAAAATCCCCATCCAGCAGGATGAATGTTCCAGAGCTCTAATTGTTCACATAGTAGAATTTTGGTTATAGTAACCTAGAGCAAGATTCTTATCCAACAGGATAAACCTTACCAAAATCCAAGTATTCACCTAGTAGAATTTCAGATATAGAGATTCAGATCAAAATCTTTCTCTAGCGGAATTTCATGGAAACTCACTGATGCATGGGGAAGATGTGCACCCTGACTAGATACATAGACTATGACGAGTGTACTCCATAGGCCACTTTCCAATTGTCCTCCTACCTTGGTTGTAAATGTTTTGAGACAGGATATCCATTACATTGGAAATGACCGAAACATACAATCGGATACCCAGAAGCAATGCTGTCGGCAAATCCAATGCCACCAGCTGATCACCAAGGCTGCTTATTGAAAAGAACAACAGGAAGGAAGAGGATAACCTCCCTGCTTCTAGAAGGGAAGTTGAGTATACAGGAACCCCATGCAGTTTGTCCAATATCAGGAAAATGAATGTTTGTCTCTGTTGGCCTCCAGAAATATCTGGAAGTTGTCAGACCAGAATTCCAGGATGGACAGTTTCCAGAGTGTACTGGACTGATAAGGTGGCCATCAGATGCATCTGGGAAGAATGGCAACAAATCTAGGTGGCCATAGGAGCTCTGGTGACAGCACCTAGAAGCAGTGCATATGCACTGTAGAGCAGTCTGGGAAGAACAACTTCTTCTTTGGGATCACTGCTAGTGAACCAGGAAATTGCGCCTGAAAATCATAGCTAGTACTTATCATTCAACATTTTTTAAAACTCAGATACTCAGTTTGTTTTCTCATGTATGTATCTATATAACAACCCATCTACAAACGATATGTCTGGCAGGCAGTGCTTGAGAGTAATTCGAGGTGTTCCTGAAAATGACATTCAACTCAACTCAGATATTCACTCGGCAGCTGTAATCAAGCGATCTTTGAGTTGCACTTGGGGGTGGTAATCAAGTGTATGTGGAGATATTCTTTGAGGCCATAATTGATTGAACTTAGAGATGAACTCTGAGGTTGCGATTAAGTGAGTGCTGGGATGCACTTTGTGCCCATGCTCCTACGAATTTGTGGGCCATAATCATGCAAGTTTGGAGATACATTTGGAGGCTGTGATCGAGCAAGTGTGGAGATGCACTTGGAGGCTATAATAGAGCGAGTTTGGAGGGATGCACGTGGAGGCCATGATTGTGCCAACGTGGAGGCTATATTCAACTAAGTTTGGAGATCAACTTTGAGGGCATGATCAGGCAAACTTGGAGGCCGTAATTGAAGGTGTACGGTGATGCACTTGGAGGCCATGGTGCTGTGGACTTCAAGGCCATGAACGAGCGAGTTTGGAGATGCACAGGAAGGTCATCATCGTACCCAACTGGAAGCCCAGAATGGAGTTGGATTGGAGATACACTTTGTGGCCATGATGGAGCAAGATTAGGCAAGTACCTGGTGGTGGGCAATGGACAATGCGCCAGGTGCTGAGACTCTGCTCATCAGCTAGTTAACTCACAACCGTGGGAGAGTGACAAAGTGAGTTTCCCATGCAGCTCTTACAGAGAGCTGCCTGTTGGCAGTTGATCATGTATGGAGGTCAGCCCGATGCTCAGGATACATTCAGCGGTTACCTCCTAATCACAAAAATGAAGGGAAGACCAACAATCTTTGGTGGATGCTGTACTCAGTGTATGCTGTACTCAATGTCAACTCCTGATTATGGCAAGGTGAGATAGAAACGGATGACATAATTTCGTGTTCTGCAATGATGATTGTGTTGTAGACAAGACACAGAGTGACGAAAGTGAAAGATGAGAATGTTGTGTACGATACGAGCTGATGTGACATATCAAGGGTATGAGTTGCCTGATTGCTTCGGGAAGACCTGGTGTCGTTGTTAGTAGATTCCAAATTGGGTCTCGTACCTGCCATATCTGGGATTGTAAATTGACTCCCACACAAAATTCTCTTAAGTCCCAATTGCTTATAATCATTTCATCTCATCTCTCTCTTTCTCGTCCTCAACTCTGCCATTACCTAAGCATACAACCTTAAGTAATCACTCTCTATCTTGCCTTGCAATAATCATGAGTTAACACCAAGTACAGGATACACTGAGTACAAACATACACCGAGTACAGCATACACTAGTGTTGGCAACGGTTCTGTTCAGTGTATTCTGGTCAGATTCCTGGTCAGAACTGAACCACGGCCAAATTGACAGTCCGGGTTGCTAATTGACCCGAAATGTTAATTCAGGTACATTTTAAACTAAATCTCCCAACGTGTTTGAACTAGATGGGTCGTCAGCAGGTTTTCCAACTGGTCCATCTGTCAATATATATACTGCTCGTGCCTAGGCGATTTTATAATAGTACTTGAACAGTATTAATTATTCAGCAACCAGGAATCACATTGTCCATGGTTTGCAGGTTACAATATCGATAAAATGTTAATCGGTGTTATTCAGCAGGTATGATATATTTTTGACTGTTGCTGAGATCAATAGTCCAATTATAAATTCAACTATCCATACGATGCCTTGATTACCCAATATGTATGACCAGAAATTGTTTATGCTCTGACGATGCTGGGTTAGCATGCATCTTCAGAATAGGGCAGTGACCGTGTTGTTTGTGGTTTTGCCTATAAAGGCTCCCGATGTGTTTGGTATGGATAACAGCGAACAAAGCACTTTCTAATTACCTTATGGAGAAGACCAAAAATCATTAACACTCCGTTGGCACTCATTTTCAGAATGGAGCAGTCACCGTGTTACTTGCTCATTTGCAGTTAAAGGTGACCAATATGTTTGTTACGCATATCAGGAAGTGTATCGCTTTCTAATTAACTTACTTACTTTACCAAGAATTGTTGACACTCCACTGACTTTCAGTTTTAGGTGGTAGTGACATTGACAATAACCATATTATCTATAGAGGCGGTCAATACTTCAATTGTGGGTAAATACCATAGTACAGCCCATGGATAACACAAGATTCAACACCAGAAATTGTGGACACTCTGTTGATGTGCTGTTGACACTCACATTAGGTGTCGCAATATCAAGTCTAACCATACTGCCCATACAGGTGGGCAATATGTTGATTCTGCGTAAACGCAATAGCATAGCCCTTAGATTGTGAAAGATGCAATAATGGAAATCGTTGCCGCTCCGTTGACGCTCAGTTGACACTCTGTTGACGCTCTGTTGACACTCTGTTGCCGCTCTGTTGATTCTGATTTTTAGCTGTAGTGACATTGACACTTAGCATATTGCCCAGAAAGATGGGCAATACTTCAATTATGGTTAAACGCAGCTGCACAGCCCTTCGATGATACATAATGCAACACCCTCAATCGTTGATGCTCCATTGACATTCATTTTCAGTCTAACAACATCAACTGTACCAATATTGCCTATGAATACCGGCAATACTGCCAATATAGGTAAATGCGGTAGCATACCCCTCAGAGTATAAATGATACAGCACCGACAATCATTGATGCTCGATTGATGCTCTGCTGATGCTGATTTGTAGGTCTAGCGACATCAACACTTAACATATTGCTGATCAAGGCAGCTGATACTTCTATTATGGGTACATGCCACAGTACAGTCCTTCGATTATACAAGATGCAACACCCAACAATGTTGACGCTCCATGGACACTCGTTTTTAAGCGGGAGCAATGTCGACACTTACAATGTAGCCTATCAAGGCGGCGAATTCTTTGAGTATTGGTCAATGTCATAGCACAGCCACTCAATTATAGAAAATACAATAACAATGATTATTGTCACTCCGTTCACACTGATATTCAGGATTGGGCGGTGACTGTGTCGGTTTCCTATTTGCCTATAAAGGCTGCTAATACATTGGTTATGCATAACAGCAAGCAAATCACTTTCCAATTACCCTACTTAGAAGACTGGAAATCATCACCGCTCAGTTGACACTCATTTCCAGAATGCGGCAGTGACCCTGTTGCTTTGTTATTTGCCTATACATGCTGCCAATACATTGTTTATGCATAACACCAAGCAAATCGGTTTCCAAATACCTTGATTAAAAGACCTAAAATCGTTGAAGCTTTGTTGACACTCACCCTAAACAGGTTCTAACTGTTGTCGTATGGTCAATAATCCATGAGCAAAATGTAATTACATCTCTGGGAGCCTCTGGGAGTGTCTGAGAGTTATCAGACCAGAATCCCATGGTGGTCAAATCCCGGAGTTGCCTAGACCAATGCAGTGGCCATCAGGTACACCTGGGAGCACGTGGGAGCACCAGTGATAAGTCTGGAAGCGCCGATGGCGAGCCTGGGAGCACCTGGGAGCCCTGGCGATGAGCCTCAGAGCACCTCAATTCACAGTAGAGCAGTCTGGGAAAAACAACATCTTGGGAATGCTACTAGTGTGCCAGGAAATCATAGCTGCTACTTATTGTTGAACGATTTTTAAAACTCATGTATTCAGTTTATAATCTCATCTATGGATGTATGTATGTATATATCTATATAGCTACTCATCTACACATGGTTTACCTGGACTGGCTGCAGGCGGTGCTTGAGAGCAATGCGAGGTGCACTTGAAGATAACGATCGAGTGAACTTGGAGATGCACTTGGAGGCCGTGTTTAAGAGTGTGGGAAGATGCACTTGCAGTCGGTAATGGAGTGAGTTTGGAGATACACTTGAAGGCAGTGATCGAGTGAACTTAGAGATGTACTCCGAGGCTGTGATCAATCGAGTTTGGAGATGCACTTGGATCCTATGATAAAGCGAGATTGGAGAACTTGGAGGCGATGGGAGGCGTGCCTGGTGCTGATGAGACTCTATTCATCAGTTAGTTAACTCGCAACCGTGGGAATGTGACGAGGTGACCTTACCTTTGGTGGGCTCTCATGGAGAGCTGGCTGGTGGCGGTCAATCTCGTAGGGAGGCACGCCGGAACGTGCAGCTACATTCAGGGGTCAACTCGTAATCGTGGGAATGAAGCGATGATCGAGAATCTTGGGTGCATGTTTTACTCATCGGTGTATGCTATACTCGGTGTCTGCTATTCCCAGTGTATGCTGTACTCGGTGTGAACTCATCATGATGGCATGGAGATAAAGAGAGAGTACTTAACTTTGTGTTCTGGGATGATCGTATAGTTGTGAACGAAGAAGGGAGAGATGGGGGATGAAGATGAGAACGAGCTGGAGGAAATGAGCGGATATGAGAAATCAGGGGTACGACTTGACTGATTGGGTTAAGAAAACCTCGTTTCGGCTTGTTTACCAGCTGGATTGGGTGTCGTACCTGCTGTATCGGGCATAGAAAATGCACTCGCACACAAAATTCTCTTCAGTCCCTGTTCCTCATGATTGTTTCCCATCTTATCTCATCTCTCTCTTTCTCATCCTCAACTCTACCATCACCTGAGAACAGGAAGTTAAGTCATCCCTCTCTATCTCTGCATGCCATGATCATGAGTTGACACCGAGTACTGCATCATCCCGAGATCGACTATTCCCCGCTCCCAGCCTGTCTCTGATCTCTCAGCGGGCCTTGTTGTAAACAATTCTCTACATTCCCACCATTACAAGTGTACCAATGAATAGAGTCTCAGCTCCCGTCGCGCCTTCCTCACGATTTACCGCCTGCAGATCGACCGCCTGTAGATTAACCGTGTGCAGACAGACGGCATCCAAGTACCCTCCATTCTCGATCGATCATGGCCTCCAAGTGCATCTCCAAACTCGCTGGATCTCCGCATCAGAGTGCATCTCTAAGTTCACTCGATCACGTCCTCGAAATGTATCTCTCTACTCACTCAATTACCACCTCCAAATTCGCACGATTATGGCTTCCAAGTGAATCTCCAGTCTCGCTCACTCACGGCCTCGGTGTGCATTTCTAAGTTCACTCAATCACGTCCACCAACTGTATATCCAAACTCACTCAATTACGGCCTCCAAGTTTGCACGATCATCGCCCCCATATACATTTCCATACTTGCTCGATCACGGCCTCGGAGTGCATCTCTAAGTACACTGTACCACGGCCTCCATGCGTAAATCCAAACCTGTTTGATTTCAGCCTCAAAGATTGCACGATCGTGGCCTTCTGGTGCATCTCCAAACTGGCTCGATTACGGTGTGGTGAAACGGTGGAGCTCTCATGGCAGCCGAAAGCACTTTGTGAGAAAGAGCAGTTCGGGCTCGAGTAGTGTCGGACGACGGTGAAAGTATATGAAAGGGTAACAGGCCATCAGGAACCACTCAAATTGCGTGGATTCATCAAAGCTCGGCAAAAGTATATCGGACCAAGAGCTGGGAAAGATAGACTGTGTATTTCGTATAATGAGAAAATATCAATACATCCCATTGCTCGGTCCATCTCCGTCATCCATGTATCTCAATACGCCCCCCACCCCCCCCCCCTTCGGTCACTTAGTCCGTCCCCGTTTTACCTGCATCTCCATGTGCCCGCTGCCGGCTTCCCTCTGCGAAACGGATTGGCGGTGGTGTGAAACAGATTTCCTCGCTACAATCACCTCCAAGTTCATCTCCAAGTCCTTTCAAGCAGCATCTCCCGGGGCAGCTCCGAGTACGCTCAAGTACTGTCTGCAGCCTGATTGACCGTATGTTTATATAAAGCAAGACTTCGATAGATAATACATGCCATATTATGATGTAAGGAATCTTGTGACTGGAACAAAGATGAATATGATAGACAAAATGTGTTGTGGTTGAGTGACCCTAAGAATCACTGCTGTGAGAATAAGGCACTAAGTGTCCGGCAGAGCTGCGCAGATGTCTCAGCTGCTCCGAAATTTGACTATCCTAGAAGTCAAATATCAGACCATCCAGAAACCACCTCCATATCTTCAGGTGCTTTCAGGAGCACCTGAGAATGCTCTTGCAGAGTCTGCGAGCACTTTGCTTAGCTCCAGGGGGGCCTGGGAGCATCTGCAAGAACTTAGAAGCTCTGGTGAGGTTGACCGGAGTGTCTGGAAGGTTTGAATGTGCCTTCCAGACCGATTTACATTTTGCTGATGTTCTATACACATAATCATATAGTCATTATTGGCAGCCAACTTATCATTTGTATGAATGCGCAGTTGCATCCAACTGCTTTGTGGCCTCTCAATTTCTGCTCCACTGCTACACATGTTCTCAGAGCAAAAGATAAGGTAGCACTTTCACATTCCAGTGTGTTCAGCCGGCAATTTACTGCATATAGATCCATACACTAATTTTTCATTAATATAGCCCAACATCCTCACTTATCCTTGTCCAGTTCCTTCTCCTCGATTTCCATGACCTGCCAAATGCAATTTTGATAATCTTGACCATGTGTACCCGGTCTGAGTGCAGAGTGATGCAGGTGGATGTATGTACGAATGCAACATGATGGTGGTCTTTCATACAGATTCATGTGATGCATTGACCGCTCCTGCAATGACTTGAATGACATCACTGAGTTAAATTTTGTTTCCATATTTTTTCTCTAATTTAGAATGCTCATTCTCACTTATTCGTGAGAGGCAGGACGATATCACCCAGCTCAATTATTAATCAAGTCAATTTGCAGTTTAGAACTGTTGTATGACCCATATGACCCTTGCACATGCTCAGATGAATTATCGTGTCTCTTACTTTGGTCACTGAAATCAATAATATGCTGACACATAACAAAATAGGTATACCAATTACGTTTCATGGAGATATGTCGTCAATAATTACAATTTGCTCATCTAGTCTACAGACTAAAAACGAGCCCTTACAGTTTGTCCATCTGAATCCAATTCCCTCATGGTAATCAGCTGTGGAGGCAATATGCAGGGGTGAAAGCTTATGGGTTAAACTGGGTTGGATTACTGAATCGGTGATGAATTGGGCATTGGGTCAGGTGGGACAGACAATCTGCATATGTAAAACTGTGGTTTCCCGGAAGCTAACCTTATAAGACTACCCTCTACATGTGATATGCCTTGCGGCCTTTGCAATTTTGTGCTGACAATATCATGTATCTCTATCAGCTCTCCAGATGTTGTCAATGCAGGAGCAGATGCAAACCAATTCATTTGAGCCTTAACAACATCCGTGACTGTCAATGTGGCTGTCCTGTAGCTCTAATCATACTCTTGATGCAAGATGAAAAGTTGTTCACACTCCATAGACACTCAAGTTTGGGATGTAGCAGGGAGTGTATCCCTGTTCATTTCGATGATACAGGCAGCCAACACATCAAACACCGACATCAACAAAACAAAGTAAATATATTGCAATCAATAGTTGAAAATCGGACATTGACCAGAAATCGAAAATCCTGAACACGAGAACCGGAGATTGGCCGGGATGAGGCAAACCAACCATGGGAAAACCCCTGAGTTGAATGGTACAGGTATCGGTTTGGCACGCCAAGAGGAAGTGGGTCGGGTTTTTGGGCAACTCTGGAACTGAACTGAACAGTTTATCCGGTCCAAATCCGGACCATTGGCCAGTTAACTGGACCAGTTGCCAAATCTAGCATACAATGCGTACTGCATACCTCGTGTACTGAATCATCACAAAATTAACTGTCATCCGCGCCCAGCCGGAATCTCATCACTCGGCGGGCCATGTTGTGCTCAATTCTTTTCATTCCCACAATTACAAGTTAACCAATGGATTGAGTCTCAGCTTCCATCTCACCTCCCTTGTGAATGACCGCCTCCATACTGACCGTGTCCCAGTACTCCTCCAATCTCGCTTGACCATGACCTTCTAGTGTGTCTTGAATCCCACTCAATCACAGCCTTCAAGATCTCATGGCATCTCAGTAAATATCCCCACTCTCGCTTGATCACGGCCTCCAAGTTCATCTCTGCACTTGCTTTAATATGGCCTCCGAGTTCGCACATTCATAGCTTCCGAGATTCAATGTAACACCGGAAGATCCACCCAAAGTCCTAATTAATAAAAGCCCCTAATTGCATCTGCAAGGTAAAAAAGAAACATGATAAAGCATCACTCAGGATGTGTATTAGGATTACCAATCAAGCAGAAGAAGGTAACTATTGTATTCTCTGCTTTCGAAACATAATAATGACTTAAGAGTATTGTCTTAGGCTATCACTATACTGGAGTAAACGATTCTTGAGTATTCCACACTGAAAATCCTCTGAACTAACACACTATCATGTCAGTCCTCAGACGCCCTTTAAAATCAAGAGTATCGGCCCAGCAACTGGCAAATATACCCAAGGACCACCTGCCCTCATGTACGATGACTCCAAGTATCAACATGTCTTGTAAGACACTGCAAAGTAGTTTCGCCTCAGAAGATGGAGATGTGCCAATAAAAGAGTATCCTAGCAGATGTATCTGTTAAACATTCATGGTATCAGACTGGTTCCTCCGACTTCTTTCGAACTTGAAAGCATCGTATTGCCCTCTTCCCGATCAACAAATTGCTTGGACAAAGGTACTAAGGATAAACAAACATACAGAGTGACGGGTCTATCCATGATATAGAACTGAAGATGAGCGTACAACTCTGGACTGTAACAGAGAAGTATCCTGGTTGACATTGATACAGAACTAATCGATCATCTGCAGGAATACAGTTAAGGCTTAACCTCCAAGTCAAGACGGTGAATAGGTATCCGTACAGAAATTTTAAAGTAGATTGTATGCTGAATAGTAGGTTGTCGATGTCCTTCCTCCATGTCGGTATCGCTGATTGCAATCCAAAGATTCACACCATTAACAATCCTGAAACTGGCAAAGCCTGTTTCAGAATTCACATACAGAACTATCTCATCATCCTTGCCTTCTACCATTGATGGTCGAGATCTAACTCCCAGGAGTATTAAGCACCTTATCAAGGTGATGTGCTTTTTTGCGATCCAATTGCTATTGGCGATACCTCATATACATACAAGCTTATCTGAAGCCAATTATCAACAAATAGGTTTGTGTCACCAAATGCCATTGAGAGTGCCCTGTATTATACCCACCGGGTACATAATGATTCAATAATTGCGGCACACGATAGAACCCTTATTTTGACTACACATTATTGAAACCAAATATACAGTTTTCTGCAACTGAGCTGGTTTGCAATATATTAAACAGAGAGTGTCCTGCGCCACCCAGGACATGTGAATCCCAAGTCCTATTTATCCAGACCAACAAAGTGTGGTCGAAATAAGGGTTGATTTGTTTCAGTCCATCCAGACGACAGGGTTCCGATGAATCAATTATTGGTTACTGTCATATCTCATTCATGACCTTGCATATCTCATCATGCTGTATTGTTTTGATATTAACGACATTTCATCCCATAAGGAAGAAAACAATGGAGCAAGAGAGAATAGTCATTTGTATGGCAACTAGAAATAAGGTATTCTGCCAATAAGAAGTGACCATTGACAATAGAGATCTCACAAGGAATACTGATCTAATGATCATACGCATCATACTTGCGCTTGGGCTGACCGCGTGCGTTGATCAATTGATACAAAGGTCGGGTAGTGTTAGCAACGGTTCCGCACTGTCACTTCGGATCTGGGTCCGGGTCCAAACCGAACCGTTGCCAAATTGGCCTTCCGGGTCGTCAATAAACCAGAACTGCCCACTCGCGTACGGTTCAATGGTAAACTCCCATACCGGCTGAATTGGGCGGATTGTCAGCTGGTCGCCCAGCGGATCCATCTATAGATTCATATCAGGATCTTCTATTTGCAGTGTGTTAATAGTATCTTATCAACATCACGTTTTCAGCAACCATTAATGTGCTTTTGCTTGTTGAGCAGTTTGCAATATCGATTAATTTGGTATCTGTGTTTCACCTTCAATATATGGTATTTTTGCCTAGCAAGGCGGTCAATGATACAGTTATGCACGCGAAAATCCGCGCGATGCGTTGATTACAAAATATGCAAGTCCTAAAACTGTTGACATTCCGATGACGCTCATTTTCAGGATGCTGCAGGGAGCATTTCGCTGTTGTTTTTGCCAGTAAAGGCTGCCAATATCGCATAAATGGATGTCTGCAACCAATCGGAACATAACTTACTCAAGATGCGAAGCTAAAAATTGTTGACGCTCTGTTGACGCTGATGCTAAGAATGGGGCGGTGACCGTGTTGCTATCTCTTTTGCCAATGGAAGCTGCCAATACGTCCGTTATGCATAACAACCACCAAGTCACTGGTAAATTACCGTACTTGCAAGACGACAAATCTTTGACGCTCCGTTGACGCTTATGCTAAGAATGGGGCAGTGACCATGTTGCTATCACTTTTGCCAATAGAAGCTGCCAATACGTCCGTTATGGATAAGAACGACCAAGTCACTTGTGCATTACGGTACTTACAAGACCACAAATCGTAGACGCTTCGTTGACACTCATGCTAAGAATGGGGTGGTGACCGTGTTGCTATCTCTTTTGCCAATAAAAGCTTCCAATACGTCCGTTATGCATAACAACGACCAAGTCACTAGTGAATTACCGTACTTACAAGACCACAAATTGTTGACGCTCCGTTGACGCTCATTTTAATGTATTTTCCATTCAACATCTGCTGCCGTCCATAATTGTTTTCATCCTGATTTGACTGTACCAGTTGGATTTCTGCTTGATTGAGACTCAACCCTGTGGCAAAGCCGAGCGGCGTTATTATCTTGCACTGTTCACTCTCACATGACTAAAAATGATGTATCATGCCAAAAGATTCATTGCGCCTGCTATACATCTATTTATGAATAGATATTCACGAGCTACTTACCATTCGCCCATAATATATCTCTAACTGAAACTCTCGGTCAAGCTACATAAAGCTGGTGAACCATTGACGCATTCTGTCCTACTTGATCTTCCCTCCTTTATTTCTCCGCGTTTCAGCTGCATTGACCGTTGCTAAAACCTTTTCAGCCTATCTCTTTGACTGCCGGGTCGGCCGAACCAATCTGGGCACATTTGGCGCGGCGCTCAGATCCTGCTGCTGTGGGCATTCTGGATCCTCGATGCAATTGTTGTGCTCTATATCGGAGTCATCGGCTGCAGCGCAATCCTCTTCGCTGTCATTTGGATTATCCAAGTTGCCATTCCAGTTTAGCCAATCTTCAGTGTCCGAAATGCTTTCAGGTGCGCTATCCTCGTCACTTTCGACTGGCTGATGGTTGATTCCCCGAATACGGCAGATATTCAAGATTTGAGTTCGTCCTCCAGAGAGGTCCTTTGCAGACAAAGCTGGTGGCAAAGGTGATCGTTCTGACAATTTGAATGCAGCCGCACCATCATGTTGGAAGAGTGACCAGGATGCTTTGAGAATCTCTTCCGTGTCCGAAATATATCCTACGGCGGTCATCTGCTTGGTTTGAGCCCAGGATTCCTTCTGCGTAGCACGTAGGTTTTCGCTGCCCTGGCACATCTCCAAAAAGTCTTGAACCTTGGCCATGCAGTGCAATGTCCTTTCCTATGCCAATTTCTTCATTTCCGAGTCGTTTTCTGTGGTCATGGTATCCAATTCGGGGTCAGTGCCTGCCAAAATCCCGTTATTGGCTTGAGCAAACTGCCTTACAACGACTTTTTTGCGAACGGTCTTGCCTGTGGTTTTTGACTGCCTCCAGCCGATACCATCTCGGCCAAGGAAAAACTGGCCTCCACTCCGACACCATGTGGTATGAAAGAGAATATGTTGCGCGCCACATTGGAGAGATCGGCGTACTTTGAGTGCGTTTCCTCTTGTTGTCACCACCAGTCGGTTATGTCCGGTATCCAAAATGTACAGCTAATCTCCATTGGGTCTGAGTGGTAATCCTTGAGATTTGGATTGATTTGCCACCAGTTCGTGGGTGCCTCAGGAGGCGAATTCAAATAGAGCCTTGGGGCGGTCAATAAGCGGGCTACGCGATCACTTCGTCCGGGTGGTGTCTCAGCCACATTGTTAGGCGTTAAGTACTCCTCATCATCGCTGGACAAATGATATGGATCAAACGATGATTGATAAGACCCTGAAGCCGTTGCAGAGGGGATGAGATTGCTGCTCGGTACCGTTTTGAGTTTATTGTCCGGCACACGTCGATGTTTAGCGCAGTATTCATTCTCCACTTACTTCAGAACGGCCTCTTGGTATTGTGTATTGTAGGATGTCTCATCCTCAGGATTAATATCCATTCCCTTGCCCCACTTTCTAAACAATCGCAACTTCCGGAAAGGATCAAGGATGTGCGCGGACATCAAAAGCATGCCCGTTGTTGGGGTCACTTCGGTGTAGTATTTGGAGAGCTTCTCTTGAGCTAACTTCACAGTGAAGAACAAATCTTCCATCCATGGAGTCTTCTTCTTGGCCAAAGCTCGCATCACGCCATCCATGTGATTGAACATGTCATTGTACACTGTAATAACACGATGCAATGTGACTGTATGCCTCTTCGACATCCAATGGGTCCAATATTGAAATGGCCCTAATACTTCCATGACATACTTGACAATCGTCCATTCATCCTGAGTTGTGAATAGTGGCCGATATTCAGCGTATTTTGGGTTCTGAAGCCACTCACGGGAGAATTCCCGTAAGTGGTAGGCACTCTCAAGCAACTCCAGAGTAGAGTTCCAATGTGTCTTCACATCCATAATCGGAAGTACTGCAATGGGGACTTTCGCTTTTTGACAGTCAATGAACTCGTTTCGGCGACCAGGTGTTAGCGTAATTAATACAGCACGAATTCTCTGCTTTATGAAGGTCAGCTTCAGGACTTTCAAAATATCATGAAATACGTACTTTCTGAATTATCTTTGCTAAACCTGGTCTCATGGCCGACACCTTGTTGATTCTAGCATTGCCCTCTTTTCGAAGTCTTTGACTCTTTACAATGTCTATGCTTTGATTCTCGCGAAATTGCTAATCGCACTCATGGGCTTCCCAAGACTTGGTGCGGCATTTTACACCGAGACTGCTCATGAATGCACCTAAAGCCATCTGTATGACGTGCACCATGCAAGGTATATGGTTCCTCAATGCAGGGTACTCGATTCCAGAGGCCTCAAGTGTTGATTGCAGCTCGCGTGTCATCGAGTAGTTTGAGGAAGCATTATCAGTCGTAATCCCAAGCAAACCGCCGTCGGTAAGCTCAAAACGACCAAGCATGTCCTTCAAATGTACGGCTAGCCTTGCTCCAGTATGTTGGCCCTTGACCTATCATCCTTCATTAGCTTTCGAAATGAGAACATAACAGGCTATCAACCTCATCGAAAGCGAGTTGAACTTCACACAATGCCCAATTTGGATCCATATAGTAAGCAATGACTGACGTTATGGCTAGTTTGTTCATTGATGTCCATCCGTCCAAAGCTAAACCAACTTTATTTCGTATTGGCAATTGCTTCTTAATTGCATCCACAGTCAGTGCATATTTCCTCCGGCAAATGTTACTAAGGGTCGTAGCTGACGGTAGAACTAGGTCATCGGGTAATGCTTTATATGACTGTCATAGCTCAAGATTTGATATAGCGTTCCATGGAATATGTGCCGAAACAAATCCTAACATGAGTTAGCGATTCCACCTGTCTTGGTGAAATTCGGAATTTTCAAAGTCCTTATATGCCAGTTTCGAACATTTTGTCTGTCATTTCGGTCAATATGGATCAAACTGGATGTCAAAAATGGTTTTCCTCTGCAAACTTACTGTTGTGATTCCACGACTTCCTTGCCTCTTCAGGATGGCCAAAGCTGTTTCATCCACCGTCGAACTAGTCAATTCAGTGACCTCTGACTCTGTTAATTCGTTTAACTTTGCGATGTGAGCTTTTGCCAGTAAGTGTTTCCCCATTCAGCTGGTCCCATGTTCTGATGGATGACGAAGGACTTGATGACAAACGATTAATATGATGCCAGGGCTGCCGGTCTCCTCAATTCCACAGTGCGAATAGAATTGCCACGAAGGCACATGTCTAGAATTCTTCCAAGCAATAGGCCGCTTCGAGCCTGCATTCATTGAAGCACACCAAGCATCAAAGATGATTTGCAAAGTAAGGTCGCTCAAATCACGAATAAAGACACATTCATTTTTGGAAGAGATCATAACCTCTAGCAATGAGGTGTTCAAACATTGTGTATCCGACATGGCGGTAGAAATTAGAAAGCTGGGTAATCTGTTTGGAGAGACTGCCGAAAATTACGATACAGTAAAGCAGATTGCGGGTTCCTAAATATTAAGTCTACAGCTACAAGGAAAATACTCAGATCAGTCAGACATTGCATGCATATTTGTGAAGTTGTATACAAGGACAGATTGCAACGACTGACCGCGTAAACCTCCATTTAGGAACAGTATACTGCAGTTTATTGCAGTGTAGCATTCAGAGCCTTGACACACTGTGAGCGCACAATTGTAGGAGGCGGACTTGATATCGACACTTGCATTTTTGCCATTAAAGGCTACCGATAGGTTCATTGTGGTTTGTCTGCGTTCCATTCCGGTTATATTATCCAAGATGCCAGTGCAACAATTCTTCATGCTCAGTTGACGCTCATTTTGGGACATGGTTACAATCTTGTTGGAAACATATTTGCCTAGAATGGAGCCTGGTAGTATGATTATAGATCATTGTAGATGCATAGCCTTATGATTTTCCAAGATGGAAGGCCTCAAATCGTTGATGCTCCTTTGACACTCATTTTTAAGGCATAGTGACAATGTCGTCAATAGCATTTTTTAACTAGAGAGACGGCCGATAGTTCGATTATGTGTTGATATCGCCACACTGCTCTCGGATTGTCCGGGAGGCATGGCCAAAAGTCGTTGACGCTCCGTTGACGCTCATTTCTAGGTAATAGTAGCGATGTAGTCGCAGCCGTTTTAGCCTAGAAAGGCAGCCGATAACGGGATTATGGATTCATGCCACCGCACAGCCCTTGGATTATCCATGATACAAGGCCAAAAGTCGTTGATACTCCGTTGATGCTCATTTTTAGGGCAGAGTGACAATGTCGTCGATAGCATTGTTGCCTAGAAAGACAGCCCATAGTTCGATTGTGTCTTGATATCGCCGCACTGCCCTCAGATTGTCCAAGATGTATGGACAAAAGTCGTTGACGCTCCGTTGACGCTCATTTTTAGGACATAGTAGCGATGTTGTCGCAACTGTTTTTGCCTCGAAAGGCAGCCGATAATGTTATTATGGCTTCATTCCGCGGCACAGCCCTAGGATTATCCATGATACAAGGCCAAAAGTCATTTACGCTCTGTTGATGCTCATTTTTAGGACATAGTAGCGATGTTATTGCAAGAGTTTTTGCCTAGAAAGGTGGCCGATAGCGCGATTATGGGGTAACGTCGGCGCACACCCCATGCATTTTCCAAGATGCAAGTGCAAAAGTTGTTCACGCTCTGTTGATGCTCATTTTTAGGACATAGTAGAAATGTTGCCACCACCATTGTTCAATAGAAAGGCGGCTGATAGTTTGATTATGACTTACTGTCACCGTACAGCCTACTGGATGTTCCATGATGCAATGCCAAAAATTGTTGACGCTCCATTGATGCTCACATAAATCACATCGAAACAGCCATTGTACACTCAATAATTGTATACAACGAATCGAATACGCAGTTGTGACATCCATTATTGCGTTTGTATGTATTATCGTTTGCATCCAGTAGTTTTGTTACCTCTCAATTTTTGATCAACTGCTATCTATGTGATCTGAGAGAGAAATGACGTGGCCCTATCACATTCCTGCGCTTTCAGCCGGCAATTGACAGCATGTAGATCATTTCGCTACTTTTTGGCAAATATAGCTCGACTTCCTCACCATTGCTTATCCAGCTTCTTCTCCTCGATTTCCATGACATACCACAAGCAATTTCAAATATCTCAACCATGTGCACGAAGTCTGTGTGGAGAGTTATGCAGTTGGCTATACGGGTGAATACGGAATGACGGATGTCGTTCAGATCGATTCGTCATGCACACTGACCGCTCTTCCGATGACCCGTATGACATCACTCACTGAAATTTTGTTAGCACATTTCGTCACGAATATTGCTTTTGCTTTGTCACTTATGTGTCACTTGCAGAAGAAAATAGAACGTGATGGCCGTCTTACAGCCCGATTTGGATTTTAGAACTTTCACATGGTGTGTTCGACCCTTGCACATGCACAGACGAATTATCATATCTCACAATTTTGTCACTGAAATCAAGCAAAAGCAGACACGTAGCAAAATTGGTAAACAACTTACTTTTCACAGAGATCAGACGTCAAAAATTACAGTTTGCACCTCTATTCTTCTGCAGACGCAGGAGCTATCACCATCTCTTCGTCAGAATCCGATATCTATATGGTAATTAGCTGGAGGCTATATGCAGAGGTCGAAGATTACTGGTTCAACTGGCTTCGCTTTCAGCAACGTTGATGAATCGGGCTCTGCAGCTGGCACACTACTAGGTATGCTCGATTTAGACTGCCGCTTCACCGAACCTAGCCTATTATGACTACTTTCTGGTCGAGAAGTCCCTTGCGGCCTTTGCGATTTTCCGGGGACAATGTCAAGACTCTCCTACAGCACTTCAAAAGTTCCTGGTGGAGGTGCCGGAGTGTCATCATTTGTTTGCGGCTGAACGACAGCCGGAACCCTCATTTCAGTGGTGCCGTACTTCTGATCTCGTTCACGGAAGTAGTCGGCTGCATCCTCCCATCCCGGTTGAGACAATTCGTGGAGCATCATCTGCGTCTGCCGAAACCTCTCCATGCGCTGCTGGACCGTTTTGGTGATTGTGCCCATCACCCAGCCAGGTTCGTCATCTTCACTCAAATTGCCCTGCTTAGTTTCTTCATCATCCTCATCTTCCCAATCCTCCCCATCATCGGAACTTGCAAGATCACTCAGACTGTCTCAGACAGCCACCAGCATCTCCTCAAATGTCGTTTCGGGCACTCTGAACATCAATCCCGCTATTTCAGCATGCGTCATATTATCCTGCTCTTGTTGAACCGCTGCCTATGTGTCTTCAACACGCTTTCTTGCCCCAGCGGTTTCTCTCTCCACATAATCCTCAATCCATTTCTCTTTCTCTTCATTGCTTAAGAAGTGCCTTCCTTATTGCTTTCCCGCAGCAAGCTTCTCTTTGGATCTCAAGCTGCGCAATACCCCAAGGGCTCGGACTCTCTCTGCCGCCAAGCCAATCCTGCCTTCGTTCGGTTGGTGACGTCGTTGGGTTGACCGCTTTGTTGATTTGCCGTATATGCCCACCAGAAGGGGCGAAAAGTTCTTTTTCAGAGCCTTGACCATTGTAGTTTTCCTGGACTTTGTTGTTGGGCGAGATGTTGGATGTTACAAGTTATGGACAATATGGAGGTAAGCTGCGTCTTCTATGTCAAGGTTAGTACGTTTACTCATCTTGAACAAAGCAAAATCGCTCTCTTGACTGTCAATAAATCAGGAATAATGACGCTAACCGTACAACATGACATGATTGTTAGCGTTAGTTTCATGTAATATCCCGGAGATAATTTGAGACAAACATCAGCACACGTTCTTTCGCTCGAACTACATCCTATTAATATCCAGCAATTGGGTGATTTTGGTGGTCATACACCGCAATTGATCCCTGTTATCCAACAGACAACATCCGACTGACTGATTGCAAATTGCGGAGCGGTGGGAAACCCCTGCAACTTGCAGCCATACTCAGTGGGATTCATCTTGAGCATAACGATCATGTTGGCTGCTATATACTCCATTCTGACATGAAGCTGACTATTTAGTGCTCAGGGCTTCCCACTTCCTCTCGTTATCATCTTCCTCTCCTACTCCACACCAGCACATTATAGATACACAACCACCTCCGCCAGGTGAGAGCAGATCAAATACCGGCAGATTGGCGGGCCCTACATCACATACGGAAATTCTTGGCACACAACAAGAGCGCAGACAAAAGTTAGTTCACCCCGATGCTGTCAATGTAGCCACCAAACATGTGACCCAGAATGCACATTTAAAGATCGTCCGCAAGACTGGCAGCAGCAAAAACAAGAAGCAGCATGCAGTTGGATGTGAGTATATCCTTATCGAGGCAAATGGCAGTCAATTGAGTGTATAACCTACAGCGGGTGTCCGTAGAGAGCTACATAACGAATTCATCGCTGCCCGTAACAGGAAACCTCCATGGTCAACAATGGGATTTGTCCGGACAGTCCACGAAATTGAACATCATGATGTTGTGAGCTCTTGGGTTTTCGCAGATGAATTTCCTGATAAGCGTCCCCGTGAGTGGACGAAACAGTCTTTAATCACCTTAGAGAAGGCTACAGAAGTGTATATGGTAGAGGTAACAGCCGAATTTCATTGTTAGAAGCATCAACTTATGTCTTGTAGGTTTTCAACATGTCTGCAACTATGGCAACGCAAGGAGGTCGGGTACAGCTGGAACAGTCCGACATGCGCCTGGCGTTGAATATGGCCAAAATGGCCAAAGAAGGCTTTTCACGCACCGCAATAGAGAAAATGAAATATCTCATCAAGAAACCACGCGCCGAGGTCCGAGAAGAGATGCAGCAGGGTGTTGAGTTTCCTGGGCATAAAAAGGTGAAGGCTGCAATACAAAGACACCTGGCAATGCTTCATCATAACCCAACCTACGGTTGCCTTCTTTGCCAAAATGGCACCGCAAAGAATCCGCAGACACGCTGGAGACGGAAAGGAACAGGTGCACCTCCCGCTGCCCAACGCAGAGTGCGGACTCTAGAGCCAACTCCACCTCCGCCCGGCACGCCATCTGCCCCAACCGGTAACACTCCCAGAGCTCAACTGTCTGAAATCGTCAATTTGCTAGCCGGCTATATGTATTCGCATACAGCTCTTCTCTTTGCTCAATTTTTCAAAGATGATGAGGATACCGAGCACGATACCGATTTTGATCCAGATATGCTGACTTATGATGGTTAGTACACTATCTGTTGTGTGGTAATGCGGCTAACATTCATGTTCAAGGCAAAAGCAGCGGATTGAGCAATCCTGCAACTGGTGACGAGCATTGACCGAAAGACACGGGATTTTGGAGATTATTATTATATATATCTATGTATTATTAAAGAACAACATAGTGATCAAGAAGAAAGTAAATGAAAACGCCAGAAAGGCAGCCAAAAGAAAGTAAATGATGGACTGTGCCAAAATAAGTGATTGCATATTGTGGATACAGCCATGGCAAAATGAGCGCCAACGGAGCGTCAACGATTTTGGGTCATGCGTTCTGGGAAATCACACCTCCGCTAGGCTGTAGTCAGTCACAAAGTAGTTCTTGGCCGCCTTTATAGGCAAAACAGATAGCAATACCCTCCCTGCCCCATCATGAAAATGAGCGTCAACGGAGGGTCGACAATTCATTGTCATAATTCCTGGGCAATCACACCTCTGATAGGTTGTAGTTAGCCACAATGGAATTTTTGCCGCCTTTATAGGCAAAACAGACAGCAATACCCTCCCTGCCCCATCATGAAAATGAGCGTCAACGGAGCGTCAACGATTCTTTGTCATGTGTCCTGGGAAATCACATCTCCGATAGGTTGTAGTCAGTCATAAAGGAATTTTTGGCTGCCTTTATAGGCAAAACCGATACCAATACCCTCCCTGCCCCATCATGAAAATGAGTGTCAACGGAGCTTAAACGATTTTTGGTCATGCGTTTTGGGAAATGACACCTCCGATAGGGTGTGGTCAGTCATAAAGAAATTTTTGGCTGCCTTTATAGGCAACACAGTTTGCAATACCCTCCATACCCCATCATGAAAATTAGCGTCAACGGACCGTCAACAATTTCTGGTCATGTATCATGGGTAATCTGGGGGGTGAGAGGTTGCACATTATGATAAACTGATTATTGACTGCCTTTATAGGCAAAAGTGAAAGTGAAACGCTTCCTGCCCCATCTTCAAAATGAGCGTCAACAGAGTGTCAACGATTGTTGGCCTTCTATCATGGTTAATCACAGCGCGATGTAGCGGTGATTGTCTATATATATCGTTTTGACTGTTATTATACTCTAAAAGGCTCAAGAATACTTAGTGGTAGCTCTGTAAGTGAAATAAGTTGTTACTGTCCCGGAGGATGTGGCTAGAATATCCCGTACATATCTGCCTATCAAGGCTGTCATATCCTTCTGGATGGATGTTTGTGATCATGCACCACTCATATTACCGAAGATGCTAGACCAAATATCATTGATGCTCTGTTGACGCTCATTTTCAGGATGTGGTTGGGCGTGTGAGGATTCTTGTTTTCCACATCAAGGCGGCTGATACATCGAAAATGAACCGTGACGTACCAATGTCAATATTTTCCGATTAACAGTAGCATATCTGAATGCAACCATAAATGTGAAACCCAAAACGCAGAACCGGAGATTAGAACCGACGGGTGTAGCCAAAGCCGGCGAAACCCGCGGGTTGACAGGTACGGGTCCAGGCTTGGCCTGCCAAGACCCTGCGGGTAAGGTTTTTGGACGGTTCTGGAACCGAACCGACCCGTTTTTGTGGTTCAAACCTGGACCACTGGCAGGTTACCTGGACCCGTTGCTAACACTATCCTCACCATCTTCCACTGGCTCCTGAATCTCCCTTGAACCTTGGTCTGTGTTCAGTTCGTCCTCAATGATCTCTTTCAGTTGCGCGGATATACACTGGGCAGATAGGCTGATATTCTGGTGCTTCTGGAACTTATTGCGATGTTAGGTATTTCACAGACAAGCAACCATTGGAATGAATATATATGGATGCAATACAATCAATTGTATTCTTGCAATCAGAACTTACATTAATACATGTATCCCTCTCTTGCCCAATATCCTCCTCTCCCTCCTCTATTCCACCCTGTTCAGAACCTTCCAATCTCTATGTATACGGATTAGGATATGCGCACAACTAGTCTTAACAGGGTTAGCAGGGATTACTTTCACCGGTCTAATTATGTGCTGTGCAATCTCCTTCGCTGTACCTTGCTTCATTTCAACCAAAAATAGTTTCGGATCATGACCAAGTTTCAACTTGAAAGCATTACAAAGGCAACAGTTGTACAAAATCTAGCCAAATAGGGGGTCCATTATCAATTGCCAGTTTTTACATAATACCATATACTCTTCATCCAATGCGGTCTGCTCTAAGGTGCACTTGAACCGCAATGTTAGAACGTATCGCTCTTTCAGGTGTCCATCTTCATTGATGAAATCAACCAGCTCCTCCCAGTGCCTCTCATGAGGATGCATGGCTCGGAGTTGTTTTCAGGATGGAATGATATTGTTGCAAGTTGACACCCGGCAAATCACAGTCATGAACGTTGTATTTGGCAACTCTGGGAGGTTACTTCTGACCATGGTGCTCACGCACTCTCCCAAATCCGTCGCCAGTCGCAGGATGCCTAGCCTTTGCTTGTTCCTCGCCTCCTGAAATTAGCTTGCCCATTTCATTGAAAACATCTCCACCCGCTGCCCACCAATCCATTCGGCATTATCATAATTATCCAAAGGCAATCATATCTCGAATGTTATCAAACAATCCCCAACAGCTGTCTCCCAATGCGGTAGTCCAGATCTTTGCTGTTTGGATCAGTTCTACCCCCAGATTATGGACCGATACCTTTTCTCGGGCAACCCAGCCACCCACACATTCTTCCCCTTGTTGAATGGACTGTGGTTGGCCTGCCCCATCCTTTTGGCAAATTACTTCAAGGAGAATTCAGTTTTCTTCAGGCTAACTGAGGGTTTGATCTCTGCACTGCCCAAGTCAGACCAATCGTTGGTCTCATCATCTGGATCCTATTCATCATAATCAATATCCGGCAATGGAGGCAAGTCCGCAATCCTTGGGACATCTGTATTCCGCAGTTCCACAGGCGACAGGAATCGTGTCGTTGGGAGGCCAATGGGAGGTATTCCAGATCCGCCGGAAGGACGTCCAGGCGGAGGAGTAGAGCTGGAAGATGTTGGGTGATTGACTGGATTGTATCCAGGCGGTCCTGGAGGCACTCTCGGTGCACCTGGAGACGACGGCCCTTGTCCTGGACATCGCTGCTGGTGAATCATTTGAGACTCGCCATAACCACCTTGGTGGAGGTCATATCCTTAACACTGTAGTGTAAAATTTCAATATCGTTGGCTTATGCTGGTGGTTGGTTGCGAACTATTGTGAGTCATGTTGAAGGGAGAATGGTGATAAAACTAGGGAGCGCCAGGAAATGTCTGCTGTGAAGGAGGGTAACCATACCCATGCGGTGGATGAAATTAATAGGCATGTTTCCCAGATCAACAGTCTTTGCGGGTGGCAGGTCCTGAACCATTATCTGAGCATCCTGAATTGTCCTGACCGAGATGTTGCGAGCCCAATAGGCCTCCCAGTGGAGCCATATTCAAAGTCTTCAGTGGAAATCCCTTCGTGGACATGTTCTGTGAACACTGATGGTTGTCAAGTACTATTGATGAACGATGTGATGTAGAATAAATTGTAGCATAGTTGAGTATGTTGCAAATAGCAGTGACCTTTATCGGAATGATGGTCTTCTTATATCCCATGCTGTTGTCACAAACTGTGGTGTTTTACCACACCTTTGATCCAAGAAACAAACCTAGGCTTCCGAAAAAGAAACCTTAATCACACGCACCCCATGATTCTTTGTTATATGCTCGAATTCATCTACTACGATATACGATACATGCTCACCTTCCAGTGGTTCCATGACTTTAATGGTGGTAGAAGGGATATGATATGATATCGCCAAAACCCAACAAGAACTATATCCAGTATGAAGGTTAGTACGACTAGGGATATTACATATAAGTTGAGCGTGTACAATCTTGCGACCTCATTGTATTGGAGGCCTGTCAGTCCTACAGCAACTGTGTTGCTTGCTATTTAGCTCCTTGTCTAAACATATTGTTTTCCTCAGGATCCACACTGCAGTCAAGGATAGTTACTGAAGCAACCATCTTACTGGCCTATTGGTTCGTGATGATCATTGCACAAGCATACAGCCAGCTAGGAACCTAACCTTTTCATTGCAGGAAGACGAACTACGTTCGTTATCACAGCTGCTCGGAGGCTCCCGTGAATGAATTACTCACAATTCCGCAATGATGTATTATAAGGCCCATGGTGGTCAATGCTGTGATGACAGAAGAATCCTACTCATCTCTGCTAATGATCTTCAGCAGACGACATACACCATTATTGAGCGGGAAATGATATATATCTCCTGGTTTAAGAAGAAAACAGATTGTAAGGTGATAATATTTTACCACTCCCCCACATTTGGTGGGGTGCGATGTGGCTGTGAATGTCGTACGCCAACCCAATATCCCTGATGTTCTAAATGACCACCTGGGGAAGCATCATCAGGATGCATCTGAATATGTGTTCAATGACCATTTCTCGAATATGGTCTACACTCAGTAGAAACATGTTAGGTGCTTTATCTGCAAAAAGGAATTATTCGACATGGAGCAACTGGAGGCTCACTATCAACAATATCACCGAATCTCAATGAATGAAGGTCTATTACTGCACGGGATTTTACCACCTTCAGGTTGGGATCAACCCGTGCCATCATGGTCCGACTTCGGTAAGTGCACCTGAATGGCCATCGAAGAGCTAGTCAACTAATTATCAACCCATAGACAATGTAGCTGGTGCGCCATCGCTTGAAGATACTCCTGGCAAAGTAACAACAGACACCCAGAAGCCCGATATAACATGTACCCCTGATCCACCAAAGACGAAGGGTCAAGGGCAGGTAGTTGGAGTCGAAAATACAGGGGGTTAAAGCATAGGGCAACGCAACTGGATTGTACAACAAGCATCAAAAGTACTCAGAATAATGGAATCCATGACATCTTTTTCAGTCAGCACATGACATTCAATAGGCTCGATTATTTAGTCAACAAACAAAAATTTGGATCCTACAGCACCTGAGGTGTGCACTTGACAACTTCAAAATGGAATCTTTCCAATCTGCAGATGCTCTACAAAAGCTCCTCTCTGAAATGGATATTTGGCTCGGCGATGATGGTTGGATTGAAGACCATTCGCATATCTTCTGAACAGTATACTACAGGGATATTTCCAAATGCATTCAATTCCTTTTGGGACATCTCCTATTTGTGGTGCATTTCGATTTTGACTACGTGCTCGTCGCGCACTCCCAAATTTGACCGCTATACAGCAAGACACACACTGCTAATAGGTGATGGGGTATGCAAGATCAGCATTCCACCGGAGCGATGATTGTGCCAGTCATTTGTGCATTCACCAAGACTCACTTGAACAAATTTCCTGGTGATTAGCATGGTTGGCCGCTGTATCTCACAATGGGTAATATTCACAAAGATATCTGCCGGATACTCTTAAAAGCGAACCTGCAATCTCGTTGGGCAGATTGCATATCCCCAAAATGGTGCCAACGATACGGACGGGGCATGGCAATCCGTACTTGGAACTGTGCGGGCCCCACTGTCCAATCTTGCCAAAACTGGTCCTGGCATGAAATGGAAGTGTGTTAATGGATTTCAGAGATGATGTTATCCTCTTTTGCCATCCTGGGTCGGGGATTATCCAGAACATGTTATGATTGCTCAAGTCCCATATAGCTGATGCCCAATGTGTGAAAATCCTAAAGGTGCGCCGATGGGGCATTCAACATGTCAAGCACTCGACAACTCAAGAGATCAACATGTTTACTCAGAGCTTCACGACCAAACTAATATTGCTGTTCTGCCCACTCTTCCTGTTCATCCAATCTGCAACCAACTCTGGGACTTCCCTCTTTGCAATGTCTATCGGCTTTGGCAGCCTGATGAATTGCATCAGCTGCTCCAGGATTTAGTTACAGACTTATTGCACTAGCTGCTCAAATACCTGAAAGCTAGAAATGTCAAGGATCAAGTTGACAATCAATTCACATTAGTACCACAATATCCAGGCCTCTAGTGCTTCTCTCAACCATTAATTTCGATGATAGGCAGCTCCTGGCAGGGCAAAGAGATCTGGGGTATGATCACAACCCTAGTTGTGAATTGCGCTCCAATTCTTGACTGCTCCAAGAATGACGGAAATGCTCTGGTGGAAACAGCCTCTGATGAAATGGTAATGGGAGCAGTGCGGGCATTATGTGAATTCTCTCTACTTGTCAGCAAACAAAATCACTGTAACCTATCAATCACAGAACTAGACGATGGACTGTAGCGATTTCACTGGAAGAAGGAAGCTGTTCGATGTCTGAAAATGTCGAAGTCTGCGAAGGCGAAAGTCAATGAACAGTTGCCAATGGAATCCCATCAGTTACGTGAACAAAAGATTCATACTATCTGTGCTGCAATGTAAGTTCTGCTGTACAGGGCTGAAAAGGTTACTACATCAAAACAAAAGCAATTTCAGGTACGTCTGAACAGAGCCCGACAAGTGCCAACCAAATGATGAGAGGCTGACAGCGAGTGGGCAATCGAGCAATTGGAGTGCACAATCCATCATATGACACATGTGAAACGCAAGCTTTTCAAGAAATTATTCCAACATCACTAGCGAAAACCATTACAACAAGTCAGGACACAGGCAACCGGTCTGAGAAGCACATTCCCTTGAAAACTTGCTCAAATGAGGAATGCTGCCGAAAAACAGGTTTATGGGGTGGTGAACATAAGAGCCGACAAGCGTATGGAATTTCAGGTACACCTATCCGATGCTGAGACTCAAGCCACCACCTGGAGCATCACTGACAGGAACTACATTGTGAGTCAGCTGCAGAGAGAGATTCATGCTATCACATCGAATAAACAGATGCGGTTAAGGAACGAATTGTCCATCCGCTTGATCTAATTTGAAGTTTGGTGGCAGGCAATGGATGTTCAGGAACTCCGGAACCACATCGAACAACATGTACTCCATTTCGGATAACCAGAGATGCATCTCATGAGCCATGTATCAGAGTCAATTCAGCGAATGGGTTTTAGTGAGAATGTCACCACCGATATTTCTGAAAGGCTACATGTCGGCAACTCGAAAGTGACAGATCCATCGAACAACAAAGTCAATCATATTGGACAGATTCTCAAGCAAAATGACCGGTCTACTGGTCTTGACTATATGGAGGAGACACTCACATATCTTGCCCTGCAAGGCTGGAATGATATTGACTTGCCAAAAGCTTTCAACCAACTATCCGCTGCTGATAAACATCGAGATGCTCGCTGAGCCCACCTTTTACGCCTCCAGTATTGTCAGGATGATCGATTTTTCTGCCCTGGGTCACCACAGGTACTTCATTTCAGATAAACCCATGTGTGTAGAGTGTGCAGAAGTATCAAATCAACCTCACTCAGCGATGCATCAAAAGATTTTGGAATTCCCAACTCTGGCCAGTTATTCTGTGCACAAATTGAGCAGGACTGGGAACACAAAGTTACTGGACTGGTACTCGGATACGATTAGAATGTACTCCTTCGCAGTATATTCATTAAACTTCAGAATGGGCTGTCGTACTACCATCCACCATTTCACTGTGCAACATCTGTTTAGGGTCTGGGACTTGATTGCAAGGTAGAATATACTAATGCCAACCAAGGGATCATGCCTGAAACTCAAAACATCTGGGTCCAATATACCGAAAGTGACCTCGATAACACCTTCGAAGGCCGAGTTCCTTCTTTTGCTGTATCATACTTTTGCTGGACTACGCTGAATGAGATCCTGCATTATTAGAAATGCCTGCCCAGCGGAAAAACGATATCGACCTTCACTAAAAGCTGCAGGAAGACTCAACAATGGATATGACGTCCTCAAGTGCAAGAATATACAGTGGTGGTTCCAACAAAGTACAAAGATCCGCATTGTTGGGCTGATTGTGTTGACAGATTCATCCGGGTTATCAAACAGACTGATAGAATGCCTACTGTTCCTGTTGGAGCAATTGTTGGACTGCAACATTTGGTGTCACAGAATGCTGCATCAGATAGGATCGATAGCGTATGGCTTGTAGATAATCATGCGGATTTAGATACCTATTGGACTGTATATTGAGTTACAATGCCTGAATCAAGATGTGCAGGAGGAAGAGAGTTAGTTAATTGAATTGCACTATTTGATAGAAACATTAGAATAATCACTCCCAGAGAGTATGGCTCCAGGTTTGAGATGCATTGGGATAGTCTTGGAGATGTGGACAAAACTCCCCATAGTTCTGAAATTTAAACTGTCTAATAATTCGATTTTGTAGCAATTCAAACGACCATACATTCTTCCGAATATTCTTGTATTCTGTTCCACAACTTCCAGAACCTTGAGGTGCACCGGTGAAGTAGTCTCGGAGTACCTGTGAGCTCATCGCTTTGCACTCAGCCTATCTGGGAGTATCTTGTTGAAATACTGACTGCTAGAAGCTTAATTGTATTCTATGCAAGAGGGCCACAAGGCTAATATATATGAGAGTGCAAGTACGGCTGAATGCCATCAGCCCGTATCAGAGTCAACAGTCATCTCTGGCCATACAAGACATCACCATCGCTGGCCATACGAGACACCTCCACTCCGGCCATACAAGACATCTCCGCTCTGGCCATATGGGTCTCATCTCCGGCTGAGACCTGCATATGCAACACTCCCCCCTCTTGCTACACCCTGTAGAGCAAGAAACAAACAAACAAACAAGATGCACAACTTGTGATTCCAATAGTAGCCTCCTTTAGACCCTGCAAGAGTGAACAGGGAAAGAGTACTACTGTAACCGGAGGATGGCCATCCATAGAGAGCCAAGGAAATCCGCACACTCAAATGAAAAGTGAAACAATGTTAAATCCAACCTTAAATCGACCTCTATTACCATAGCCGCATCAGCTTTGTGAATTTCTTGTGATTGTCCCTTGTCAAGGCCTTGGTTAGTATGTCTGCCACATTCTCGTTTGTGTGCATGTATGAGTAGTTGACTAACCGTCGTCGATACAGATCTCGACTGTTGTGATAAACAAACGTCAATATGCTTAGTTCAAGCTTTGATGATTCGCTTGGTGATAAGTGTGAGAGCACCATGATTGTCGCAGTTGATTGGCAGCGGTGGTGAGTTTTTCTTTGAACTGTGAATATCGTTTTGCAATTGGACTAATCATTTTGCTTCTCTGGAGGCCTCTGAACAGGCGATGAATTAGGCCTCGAGAGTTGACATGGCTGTGAGATCTTGCTTTCCAGACTGCTGTGAGATAGCTCCATTGCTGGTGAGAAACACGTGCCCCTCCTTCAGACTTACGGTCCACACTGTCATTGGCCCAATCGGAATCCGAGTGTCCTATGAGACTATTGCCGATGTCGATGCCAATGCCAATGCCATTGAAGTGTAGTCGAAAATCGGCTGTAGATTTGAGATACTGATGGACTCTCTTAGCAGTGGTCATATGGCTGGTGAATGACTGGGAATGGTAACGAGAAAGAGCAGTGACCGCAAATGAGATATGTGGCTGAGTTGCAAGTGCTGCATACATTAGTGACTCTACGACTGCCTTATAGTCTGTAATATCTTCCAATTCCTTCTCCCCCCGATCCTCGGCCAAGTCCAACTTTTCATTGGGGTTAATGGGTGTCGAGACACTGTGAGTATGCTCCATGCCTAATCGTCTGAGGATTATAGTGATATAGGCTTTCTGACCAAGACTGATCCTGGTACGATCGTGGTGTATCTCGATGCCGAGCAATTGGCGCGCCGTGCCGAGGTTCATGATCTTGTACTTCTCTGAAAGTTTTGCTTTGACTTCGATCGCGGCTTTGGTAGCAGCCTCGGGGTCTGAGATCGAGATATTGTCGCCATACAGAAGTATCAGAATACTGTCGCTGCAGAGATAGCGATTTGGATCAACTGAGGATTGTGTGAACCCAAGAGAGTGTAGAAAATCATTGATATTGTCATGCCATAACCATGGGGCTTGATTAAGGCCCTACAGAGCTTTCCTGAGTCTGACAATGATCTTTGGTGCGTTGAGGCCCTCTGGACATCCTTCTGGCAAAGGCATATAGATGTTGTCATCGTCGATTTCGGGGTATAGGAAAGCAGTAACTACATCCAAGTGGTCTACATTCTATCCCTATCTCCAGCTGAGAGAGATGAGATACCAAAACATAGTTAGTTTCCCAACAGGGGCATGAGTCTCACCGAAATCAGTCTGCTCATATCCCTTTATGACTAGCCGTGCTTTGTACCATATATACCCATCAGGATTGTGTTTAGTCTTGTAAACCCAATTAGACCAAATCGGCCTAACTTGCAGTTGCCATGCTTCCCCAGAGTTGAGAGCTGTAAAGGTGTTATTGAGCAGAATTGACGTGCTTTCTTCTTCCATGGCTCATTTCCAATGATTTCGTTGAGGGCTTTCCTTAGCTTCCACGTAGGTAAATGGCTCTGATGCGGATGCCGTTAATGGTTCATGCATGTGAAATTTGGATGTCTTATCTATGTGTGTAGGTTGACAATCGTGTTCTCGGAGAGGCTCACCTCCGGTATCTATTTCATCGACATTTTCCTCATCTTCTGCTTCGGGAAAAGCTTTGGTGTTACAGTAACCGAGATTTGTTATGGCCATTAGCACGGGACTACGATATGTTATTGATATTAGCGCCGTGCAACGCCACATTACAGGTTTATTACCGTGAGTTACGGGATTTTATGGTACGTTCGGTTACATTTTTACTGTTTGCAAGATATTATGGTATCTCATGCATGAGAGTCTCAACTTACGCACAGGATTTTTAATACTGATTCAGATATCAACAAGTTGGTGTTCACATACAGTAACTATACATCACAATTACGTGTTATATCAGAGCAATCATGTCATTAATCAAGATATATGCTACTTTTTTGGTGTAGAATTCATTCAGCTCAATGTATACACAAAGCTCGACTCTTGTACCACTGCCGCAATAGGTCTCGCCACTCCAGCGAAGCGATCTCGAAAGTCAACTCTATAACACGGTCGAAGGTCACTGTTCAAATTGGAAAACACGTTGGGTGCGAGAGTAGCAGACACTCGACACACATTCATCAACTAATGGCAATGTGCACATACCGAAGGTAACTTAGTTTGACTTCTGTATCAGCAGTATGCGACCTTCCTGAGACGATCGATATCTTTCTCATGAGATTGGTACTGCAACAACTACCTGGTATTCATCACCGCTCTACTGTGACAAGTGCTGCTCTGATATGGTCTCTGACAATCTTGGTCTGATTAATGTGGCTCTGACATAGTCCCTGATAATCCCGGCTATGAAAGTGCGCTCTGACATAGTCTCTGACAATTCCGGCTCTGATAAATGTGGCCCTGACAAGTGTGGCCCTGACAAGTGCAGCTTTGACATGGTTTCTGACATGGTCTCTGACAATCCCGGCTCTGATAAACATGGCTCTAACAAGTGCACTCTGACAAGATCAGACAATCCCGGCTGTGATAAATGAATTCCGGCTCTGTTGGACTCTGAAGGAGATTTAGTTGAACCTACCTCTCCTTCAGAGCCTCCACGATTGAATCTTAGATCTAACGAATCTTTCATTTTGTGGATTAAAGAGTATATTATATGGCTAAGAAAATTGGCCCTGACAAGTGTGGCTCTGACATGTGCAGCTCTGACATGGTCTCTGACAAGGTCTCTGACAAGGTCTCTGACAATCCCGGCTCTGATGAACATGGCTCTGACAATCCCAGCTCTGATAAAAATGGCTCTGTCAAGTGCTCTCTGACATGCTCTGACACTCCCAGCTGCGATAAATGTAACTGACAAGTGCGACTCTAACATGGACTGTGGCTCTGATTGGCTCTGACAAGGTGCAAAAGATGGCACTGGATACTAGACATCCCTGTTGGGATCAACATATCTGATCGAACTAGTATATCATGTTATATGATTCCAAAGATGCGCAACGGTTCAGTAGGTATTGGTTATCTTCGCTGCTCGGAACAAGTTACACAGGTGTAAGAACTGAAGAAACATCTACAATGCATCGTACTCTTTGTGGCGCATCACGACACATTATCATTCCATGGGTTCTGTTTGGCATCGCAGACGATAGACGCTCCAAATCCTCTACGAACAATAGGTCTTGATGTATCATCCACCGTATTACACTCCCATTTGAATTGGCTTCCCCTGTATTGATTCTATCGCTAAAACGAAAAGGGTATAACAGTGTTGCAGGGCAATATCATTGCTGACATACCCAATGATTGTTTTCTAGTGCTCGATCTCCTTGAATCAAAATATTGTCAAATCGATTGCCATGTCCGTGCCACTTCTCCACGCACCTTGCCTTTTGAACTGCAGCTGTATCTGGATTGTTGTGCTGCTGTATAGTGACTGTGATGCCATTCACTGGGTATATCTTTTGACGGAGAATCCACGATTCACGGGATCCAGAGGTCCGTAGGTCCAGACTGGCGCTCATATCCGCTTGAAATGTCGAAAAATAGGATGCCAGAGCATCAATATACTCTGATATGCCGATATCCTCTGGAAATGTCAGAGTTGCAATCGTGTTGCGTTTGCCCATCACTCTGTTCATGCATGATATCAAACCAGGTGATAATTTGTCGGACGCAAGAGAATCCCCCACAAGAAGCTTTCTGCATATATCTGCCTTCAGCGAGAGGGGATCTGATTTAACGATATGTAGTAAAATACTGACTCTTGCCTTGATATGAAATAGGCGTGTTTCCCATCGTAACATCTGCGGAATATAGTTAACCTTGTTGGAAGAACTGTAGCCATTCTTGATGAGGTTTTTGTGAGCAGCTTCAGATATTGCAGTGTCACTATTATTGGCAGAGCCCATTTCCCTGATACATTCGATATAGTGGAGAAGGGAATGAATTTTGGGTATCTTGCCCATACCGTGGCTCTTGTGGTATGGTAGGAAGAGGTGGATGTTGCTGCTGATGCCACTTAGCGCATGCTGTAGGTAGTTGAGCGTTGCTTCGGTGTGGGAGTGGTAGCTGGCAATCCATATGAAGTCGGTGACAGATTTGATGAACTTAAAGTGGTCGGGATGCTATTCAAGAAGAGGGGCAAGCGCTGCAAGCGAGACCTTCACTATGTCCTTGTACTCGGCACCGGTCTATTGTTTCACACAGGTAAGTTTGTCTCCATACTGGTGTATGTTAGTGAAGTGAGGAATTATGGAAAATCGTTCATCTATTAGGTCCAAACCCTTTTCCTGGCCATAAATATCTTTCAGAAAACTAACAATCCATTTCCAGGTGTGATCTTGAAATAAGCCCTTCAGTCACTGGTGCAACTGGTCAACATTCAGACAACTATATATATTACATCCTGCATGGGCATTGGCGAAATTTGGACAGTCGGTAAACTTCCATAGCCCCACCTCCTCAGCAGCCGGTGTTGACAAATGAAGGTACCATTGGGGATGGCGGCGCGTGGGCCTGCAGGCGATGCCGGGCATGTCATCGGGGCATATCTCGCATCGAGGGCACCATCCATTTTTCACCATAGTTATGGTACACTACTCTGGGTAGTCTGCAAGGAATGACACAATTTGGGGAAATGCATGACGAGTGCAACTGTCTGCACACAGAACCGCTAATCCGCACTTCGCTGGCTGCTCTGGAGCGCGCAATATTGTTGCAATAGATTCATGATAGGCAAACCTATTGGTGTGGGTTTTTGGTCCGTTTGAGCAATTCAGTACAAGACCGAGCAGTATTAACCCATTCATCTTAACAGATCGTCTCTTCCTCTTAGAGAGGTTGCCGATACTGAGATAAACCGGCCAAGTCGTTTTGTCACTGCTTAGCGTAGAGAGCATAGTTTTGTCACTGGCGAGTATAATGGGGACAACTGTTTATCCGTCTGGCAAAGATTCCTAAGATGTGTTGGCAATTAGTAATGAGGTTCTAATAGCTAGACAAATCCGGTCAATACTGGAGCTGACACTCTTGACACGCTACCTGCTCTGACATGATGAAACTGACACGCTATCTCTGTCACACTCTCTGACACGCTCTCTCTGACAATATGATTCTGACACTCTCTGACACGCTCTCTGACACGCTCTCTGACACGCTCTCTGACACGCTCTCTGACACGCTCTCTGACACGCTCTCTGACACGCTCTCTGACACGCTCTCTTACACGCTCTCTGACACGCTCTCTGACATGCTCTCTGACATGCTCTCTGACATGCTCTCTGACATGTTCTCTCTGACACGATCTCTCTGACATGCTCTCTCTGACATGATCTCTCTGACATGCTCTCTCTGACACTCTAACTCACCCAAACACAACCAAAATCTGACAAGAAACAATCTGTCTGACAATACAAGGAAACTCGTCTGCATTTTCCACCACCAATCTGCGGTCTACATCTCAGCGTATATACGTTCGCCACTTGAATCCATTTGTTTGACCGGCGCGTACAAGAGATGGTCCTTAAACAGGGAATGTACTGGGATATATCATACCGCTGCAATAGGGTTCCGATAACAGAACGGAGTAGCTTTCCCTTCAATATTCACAGAACTCTCCTCCCATCTGTATACAAGTCTGTCCATTTCTTCCATATCCGCAATGAGATGATAGAGTTGGTCAGGGTTTTTGGCATTTGCGTCGGGTACAAGAAGTCTTCGTTTGGGAATGTTGTTGAGTTTCATTTTACCTAGGTTGGTATCCACAATAGAATTACAAAGTTGCCATTATTGGGGTGCAGCAAACGGAGCAAGAGGGTCCCAGTCATCATCTTCAAAAGAATGGACTCGGACTGTGTCATCGATTGGGGCTCCTGTGTTGGGGACTATCTCCGTCTCAGGTGGCTGGCTGAGTGTATTGTCGTCAAATTGGAGAATGTCGTGTGCTAGTTCGTAGTCTAGCCCATCTGTCGCTGAAAGATTGCTAGAATTTGGGTGAAGACACGCATGTGTTGAACAGTGGTGACGAGTGAGACCACTTTGTCGGGAAAAGACCCTGCCACATAAAGTGCAAATAAAGGACTACATTGTTGAAGGTGGAAAGTTTGCAATTGAGTGCCCCCTGGAAATTGATCGTAGTGAGGCTCTTATCACATGTCCCAATGCTGTGTATTCAGCCTACCCTAAATGGACTTGGATGCTAGCCTAGCCTCGTGATATTATTGTACCACACACTATCGTTAGGCTTGGAGTATACTATCTTTAGCCCCGTTGTGTGGAATGCTTGGAAGTTCCGCTTCTAAGCACCATTTTCAGCTTCCCTAAACGGAACAGTGTGAGTTGATGTTTCGGCCGCACACCGATTGGCATTTCTACACCACAACCCCTCAATTTCTTCTGAACTATGTTGTGTTCAGCCTTCCAAAAAACCACCGACATTTTTGCATCTACCTATTCCAACCTGTGTCAACTAAGTAGCATTTTGCTTCTTCAGACTATCCTCACTTCAATCTGCAGCACTTTCTCAACTGAATCGACTTGCATATTCGCATCACAGTAACAATGAGTGTTGAAGTGTCACCCCACCGAGCGTGGGTCAGAGCACATCTAGTACTCATTGATATATAACACATACGATCCTCACTCGGATCAATCAACCTTAACTTTACAACCGTCATATCCACTCAGCGACCCTCATATCCACTCAGCGACCCTCATATCCACTCAGCGACCGTCATATCAGCCGAACAACTATCATTATGGCACCACTACCAGTGACATGGAGACGGCCTACTGGCGTTTCGAACTGGACCAAAGAAATCTGTTCCTCTGTGCTACAGCAGACGACCCAGGACATAGATGCTGTGAGTAGCCGGTCTGCATTCACTGAAGACCTTGCAGCAGTCCAGGGATGGAAAACTAAACACGACAAATCCACTATCCCTTCGTACACCAATATCAAATTGTACACCGAGGTGCGAGGTGTAGCAAAGACGCGTCACCAGGTTAGTAAATCCAGCTCTGACATTAAGTCTCTGACATTGAGTCTCTGACATTGGGGCTCTGACATCGAATCTCTGACATCGAGTCTCTGACATGTAGTCTGTGACATTGAGTCTCTGACATCGACTGACATCGACCTGACAAATTGGAGTTTCCTGACATTTGCCAGACGCTTGCGGATAACTCTCTAGATCTCCTGGGACTTACACCGGATGTGAAGCTCAATGATGATGATCTCCGTACAATGCAAAGACTCATCTCATGCTTACAAAGAAGAGTCACCCGAAGGGCCACCACCACACCCAAGAAAGCCCCACCAAGCCCCGCCAGAAAGCCTAAGACTGCAACGAGCCCCGGCGCAAAGCCAAAAACAGCATCAAGCCCCGCGCCAAAGATCACATCAGCTCCTTCATTAGAGCATATCCTGGTTCCTCCTACTACACCGATCAATAAACGCACTTCAGATGTTCATGTCGGGTCTACTACACCTGCATTTTCAAGCTCAACCTCATTACGACTAACTAAAGATTCGGTAGCATGGGGTGGGAGTACCACTTTTAGAGGCACTACAAGATCGGTGGTATCGTCCGCGGTACCGTCTCCTACGGTTTCGGCTGTTTCGGGGGATGCTCAGTCGCCTAGTTTCAACCCCTTTCAGATCAACAGCTCTGGCAGTACCCTCCAGCGAGCCTTTTTTAGACGGAGAGATGCACGTGATCCCTCACCACTTTCACTCGTAGATCTCAGCAGCAGGAGGCCTAAACGCGGTGCAACCAGCTCACCAGCTCAATCTGTTGTGGGAGGCACCTCACCTGGAAATCAATACCAAACAGCCAGAGAAGACCGTATTGATCTTTTTCTCATGTGGATGGAAGATGATCACCTGGTAGATATTGCGGAAAAGTTGAAAAGGCCTCGAATTCTGAGAGACTTCACAACGAATCCCAATGCGCCCCAGTGGTATGACCAACTTGTTGCCTGGATTGCTCGGCAATATCATCTAGCAACCTACTTGCCGGCTGTTGACTCCTATTTGGCGAGCACAACGTCCACCCAGGGTGATAGTCCATTGTCCAGATTTGCACTGATTGACAGTCTATTGGGCGAATCGAGCTGGGACGACTGTCTGACCTTCGCTGGAATTGAAAGGCGTCTGATGGTGACATTCGTAACCATCAACAAAACAGCCATGGTGGATGACATCAACAATGAAATGGAATATATCAAGACCAACACCCTCAACCCGGAACGAACATTGACCATTAGGGTAAATCACGAGGTCGAGGATAGCGAGGCCTGAGTTAGTGACGTACTGGACAGTTTGGAATACGAAATCAGTGGCGATGAATTGGATGATATGGAGAAGGAAGAGGAAGGGGAAGGGAAGGAAGAGCTACCGGGGATGCCGGAGGACCAGGACGATTCCGATCCTGGGATCATGCCGATTACTCACAATGCACTACCAAGTCATTCCTCTGGCCGGACTGCTGAACAAGAAAACCAAGATTTTGACATTCAAAACGCGGAAGAATTAGATCATGCAGACGCTGACTTCAACAACATTGCCCTAATGGAACAAGAGGGAGCCAACGACCCTGATGCGCAAGCACAGAAGGAGGACCAGACGGATAATGTCGATGGGGACTGGTGAGTCCCTGTCCTTGTCAGAGTGGTCGCTGCCAGCTGTAGAGCTACTGTCAGAGCTCAGCCGCTGTGAGAGCTGCTGTCAGAGCTGCTGTCAGAGTTGCTGTCAGAGCGCAGCCGCTGTAAGAGCTGCTGGCAGAGTTGCTGTCAGAGCTCAGCTGCTGTCAGAGCTGCTGTCAGAGCTACTGTCAGAGCTGCTGTCAGAGCTGTTGTCAGAGCTCAGCCGCTGTCAGAGGCGTTGTCAAAGCTGTTGTCAGAGCTCAGCCCGCTGTCAGAGCAGCTGTCAGAATGTTAAATGAAGCTAATTGTTACTCGCAGGTTAGCAGAGCTGATGGATAACCAGGAATTTCAGAGAGAAAACTTGGAGGAGTCAATGGCAGCATTAGGCATCACCATGGAGATCAGAAGTTTCAAGCCGCTCCACAAACCCACGCAGTTACAACCGCATCAAATTATTGCAGTGAATTGAATGGCAGACAAAGAGAATAGCTTGGCGAAGGCTGGTTTCTTGGCTGATGACTGCGGTACTGGCAACGTTAGACCCTGCTGTGCCCTTGAGATATATTGTTCGCCACACTAACAATCATCAGAGTCTGACAGCACTAGCTTTAATATGTCACCAAGTTAATGTCTATGAACAAAAAATCAAGAATCCACCTCCTGCATTCCACAAATGGGTGATCGACAGGAACGACTACAAAGCAATGATTGAACGGGGCGAGAAAGTCGGAAGGGAGCCACGAAAGCTGCGCTGGGAGGTCCACCTCCCAACATTGATTCTATGATATGACCGGAATACTTACCACTATAGTGACTTCAAGCTAAGGTTGAAATAGCTCTAAACCGATGGTGGCAGAATGGGAAGCTGCGGTGACTAAGTTCACTGAGTTAACTCCACATCTCCATTACGGTACTTCTTCCTGGAGGAGGGCATCCCATCGAGCCACTCTTCATGGTAAACCATGGAGAATGGTCATGATCTCGACCATTGAGACTTTCTACCAGCAGTTCAACCATGAGGAAGCCGACAGTTTAAAATTTTGGGGTCCAGCCATATTTCATCGGGTTATCTTGTATGAGGGCCACAGGCTGAGAACGAGGGGGACCCCAATCGGCAAGTTAGGAAGGCTAATGGCACGTTGGTTAAAATGCACTGCTGCGATTACACTATGCATATGGCATCCTGTATACTGAGTCTGGAGCTGCACTACAAATGGATGTTAACAGCAACCACATTGGTACATGGCATCCAAGACTTGCGTTGCATCCTGCGTTTTCTGCAGAGTTCATCCTGGTTGACCCTACAGATGCCGCCAGATACATTCGAGTATACTCTCAACATTGATGACGATTGGATCGCGGACGGGAGTAATGTGCCAGGTACTGGACGTCTTGCAGTGTTCATGCCAGTGGCAGATCCGTACAAGGAAGGTCCAGAATTCGGATTACTTGTTCACTGCACAACAATGGTTTGGGATCCATATATGTTGCCTATAATTGGTGAAGTGGGGAAATCAAGAAAGGCCGCGCAAACATCGGATATATTGATCAGACAGCACCACTACGAGGAAACTATTGGGAAGCGAGCTTTTGCAGTTTTATGCACACTAATGCTACGGCGAACAATGGTGAGCCATATCCCGTTCAAGAACCCAAGACCCATCATCAACATCCCTCCTATCTATGTAACCACTGAACTTCTTACATTCACGAAGTCCTCTGGAGCTGGACAGTTCTACATTAATTTGGTAGACAGTAGGTATAAGAGGCTGAGAGAGGAAATCACCAGGGTTACCTCCGTGCAGGCTACAACGATGGGCAAGACGAAGCCTTTTGGTCCTCTGTTGGCAGTTTGTTCGCCTTTTCTCCATAGCGCTTATTCTTGGCCCGGCCTCAATGGATCCGGAAATATCTTGGTCGAAACGATTATGGACATTACCTTCCGGGGTCGCTACAACGGGCAGACCGAACCTGATCATGCTGAGGACGGTTATTTCTGGGTTTGCAAAGGCTTTCCCAGGGAACACGGACCGAATACCTCCCCCTGAGAAGGTTAAGGGTATGACATATAATCAGATCGAGGCTGCGTTGCGGTTTGGGGCTCTAAAGTTGGCTTTGCTCAAACACTATCTCCGGAACACCTTGACAGCGAAAGACAATGGAGAGATGGTGATTCTGTGGGTATATTGGCTACTTACCCAGTGGCTCATCGAACCGGTTAGCAGTCCTTCGCAATCCGACTTTCTGCCACTCATATCATCTCTGACATTTAACTCTGACACACATCAACTCTGACATTTAACTCTGACATCGACTCTTCGTATGACAATACTAACTGTGTGCAGTACTGCCGCCTCTTACGCTACAATTGTTTTGCTATCCATACCTCAATGAATGCCGATGCGCGTGCCTCTGTGAAGAAGTCATTTATCAACCGCGGGCAGGTGAGGGTCCTTGTCTTGTCCTATCTGACAGAGAATGAGGGCTTGAACCTACACTATAATTGCCAAAATTCTGTCATGGTAGAACAGGGAATAAATTACTCAATGGAACATCAGGCATGGTCGCGTGTCTGGCGGATTGGTCAACAGCAAATGCAACACACAACTCGATTGATAAACCTCACCACGATCGATCAGTTGATTGGAAACACACAGTGGATGAAGCCATCTCCAATGCTATATGCGCTGGGGGTTCTCCAGAACGCTGCCAGTGAGGACATTGATCTCGATGCTGTTCAAGTATATCATACCTTGAGTGGAAAGATTTCCCCACAAGCACTCCGGTCTGCTGTGATTGGTCAATATAACGATGTGATAATGGACCTTAGTGAATTTGTGATCTTTCTATACGTTCCATTTTGGGTCTGCACTTGTTTTCCTTCTGGGTTGGTTCTTGGATTTGGGATCTCTCTTTCGGATTCACAGTTTTGGTCTCTGTTTGGGTTTCTGGGTTAGCCCCGCAGGGTTTTGGGTCGGAATTGAGTTATCTCACGGTTGTCTTCTTGGAAGGTTTCGAGCTGTATAGATGGCTAGTACCGATGAATGGAGTAATTCAGTCGCTGACTTTGACTGCCGACCAGCCTGACTGCGACTCTGACAGCAGCCACTCTGACAGAAGCCACTCTGACAGCAGCCACTCTGACAGCAGCCACTCTGACAGCAGCCACTCTGACAGCAGCCACTCTGACAGCAGCCACTCTGACAGCAGCCACTCTGACAGCTGCCCGGC